>ERZ826764.596-NODE-596-length-50244-cov-8.894598_pt1 | contig 50244 bp, 38 predicted proteins | sample MGYA00519870_ERZ826764 | MGnify/ENA primary metagenome ERZ826764 (study PRJEB31778, sample SAMEA3449239) | human gut metagenome | biome: human gut; feature: human-associated habitat; material: faeces | place: United Kingdom | collected 2010/2012 ...
GTAGAGCACTTGACTTTTAATCAAGTTGTCCGGGGTTCGAATCCCCGCACGCTCATGGAATGAGAGTGAAGTAGTATATAAGTACTACTTCTTTTTTTTATTTAAAGAACTTGCCACCTACATGATCTGCCACTGGCAGCTCATTACGGATGCTTTGGCAACCGGTAGCTTTTCTTGCATACTTTGTTATTGAAATATATTGACATATTTTATTGAAGTGGTTATATTATAATTAATAAGAGGGAGTAATCGGCATCTATATATTTCATAAAAGAGATATAAGAATGGAAGATATAGATGTTTACGATGACGTCAGTACGATGGCAAAAGAGCTATCCGTATCGTAATGAAATGATGAGACTTTTATTGCATAGTTTTTATGCAATAAAAGTCTCTTTTTTTATACCAAAGCAAAAGCATGTAATACAAGTTGACGGTGGCAGATTCTAGGTATACTTTCGATATATCAAAAATTAAAAAGGGTTATTGGCCAAAGAAAGAAAGGAGAACAAATATGCTGACAACAAAACAAGCAAGGGAGAATCAGGAAAAATATGGTTTCAATGAACTGGTAGAAGGGAAAAAGAAAAGTATCATGCAGATATTTCTGGAACAGTTTAAAGATTTTCTTGTTATCATATTGATCATATCTGCAGTGATTTCCGGTATCTTAGGAGATGCAGAAAGTGCGATTGTTATTTTTGTAGTAATTACGATGAATGCAATACTTGGAACGGTGCAGACCGTAAAGGCAGAACAATCGCTTAACAGTTTAAAACAGTTATCTGCTCCGGAAGCGAAAGTAGCAAGAGATGGAAATATTATTCAGATTCCGTCGAGAGAGGTGACGATTGGCGATGAAGTAATACTGGAGGCAGGGGATTGTATACCTGCAGATGGAAAACTTATAGAATGTGCAAGTCTGAAGGTAGATGAAAGTGCACTGACGGGAGAAAGCATAGCAGTTGAAAAGAATCTGGATGAAGTCGCAGTCGGAACAGCACTTGGCGATCAGACGAACAAAGTATTCTCCGGAAGTTTTGTTACGTATGGAAGAGGAAGATACGAAGTGACTGCAATCGGCATGAATACAGAAGTAGGAAAGATTGCAGATCTTATGAAGAATACATCAGAAAAGCGCACACCACTGCAGGTGAATCTTGATGACTTCGGAAAAAAATTGTCGATATTAATTCTGGTATTTTCAGGCATAATATTTGGGGTAAATGTATTTCAGGGAGAATCTATTGGTTCAGCGTTTATGTTTGCTGTTGCGCTGGCAGTTGCAGCGATACCGGAAGCTCTTAGTTCGATTGTGACGATTGTATTATCTTTTGGAACACAGAAGATGGCAAAAGAACATGCAATTATACGAAAACTGCAGGCGGTAGAAGGTCTTGGCAGTGTATCGATTGTCTGTTCGGATAAAACGGGGACACTGACGCAGAATAAGATGACGGTAGAGGATTATTATGTAAATGAAAAGAGAATACCGGCCGGAAAAATTAATCTGAAAAATGAAAATGAAAAACTGCTTTTGAGATTCAGTATCCTGTGTAATGATTCAACGAATACAGACGGACAGGAGATTGGTGATCCTACGGAAACGGCACTTATTAATCTCGGAAGTAATCTGGGAATCGAGATTATGCAGGTAAGGGAACGATATCCGAGATTGTCTGAGGTTCCATTTGACAGTGAGCGAAAATTGATGTCGACAGCTCATAGGATTCAGGATGATAAGATGTTAACGGCTGATCATATAATGATCGTAAAAGGTGCTGTAGATGTATTACTGGATCGTATGGACAGAATCAGAGTTGGAAATACTGTAAGAAAGATGACAGATTCTGACTGTAAGAATATTTCCATGCAGAATATGCAGTTTTCCAGAGAAGGGTTAAGAGTTCTTGCATTTGCATATAAACATCTGGAAGAGGAAAAAGAAATCGGTACAGAGGATGAAGAGCATCTGATATTTATCGGAATGATCGCAATGATGGATCCGCCGAGAGAAGAGTCGCAGGTTGCGGTAGCAGAGTGCCTGAATGCCGGAATCCGGCCGATTATGATTACAGGAGATCATAAAGTCACGGCTGCGGCAATTGCAAAGAGGATTGGAATATTAAAGGATGAGTCAGAAGCCTGTGAAGGTGCTGATATTGAAAATATGTCAGATGAAGATTTAAAAGACTTTGTAGAGGGAATCTCGGTCTACGCAAGAGTCTCTCCGGAGCATAAGATCAGGATTGTCCGTGCGTGGCAGGAAAAGGAAAATATTGTGGCAATGACAGGAGATGGTGTGAATGATGCGCCGGCTTTAAAACAGGCGGATATCGGTGTTGCAATGGGTGTGACCGGAAGCGAAGTTGCTAAGGATGCGGCGGCGATGGTTCTGACAGATGATAATTTTGCAACGATCGTGAAGGCAGTGGAAAATGGAAGAAATCTGTATCAGCATATTAAAAATGCAATTCAATTTCTATTATCCGGAAATTTCGGAGCAATTCTTGCGGTACTGTATGCAGCAACGGCCGGATTACCGGTGCCTTTTGCCCCGGTACATCTGTTGTTTATTAATCTTTTGACAGACAGCCTGCCGGCAATTGCGCTGGGTATGGAACCGCATTCTAAAGCGGTTATGGATCAGAAACCGAGACCTGTGAATGAGTCAATACTTACGAAAGCATATCTGGTGAATATCGGAACCGAAGGTCTGTGCATCGGGATTATGACAATGGCAGCATTCTTGATCGGATACAGAGGACAGGATGCAGTTCTGGCAAGTACGATGGCGTTTGGAACATTGTGTATGAGCCGTCTGGTACATGGATTTAACTGCAAAGACGATAAGCCGGTAATATTCTCAAAGAGATTCTTTAATAATAAATATCTGATCGGAGCATTTGTCTTAGGTACTGTTCTGATCACGGGTGTTCTTACAATTCCGGGATTACATGCCATGTTTAAGGTTGTTACGTTAAATATGACGCAGCTGATGACAGTATATGGTCTTGCATTTCTGAATCTTCCTGTGATTCAGGGATTGAAGTATTTGAAGGGAAAGACAAAATGGAATTAAAACAAGAGACAGTGAAGCAGATCAGGGGATTGATCATATTTACGGCAGTACTGATTGTCTGTCTGTGGAAATTTGATGTTGTGATAAGTGCGTTTCAATTTGTATTAAATATAGTATATCCGTTTTTGCTTGGCGGTGCGATTGCATTTGCCTTAAGTGTACCGATGAACTTTGTAGAACGGAAATTATTTACAGAGAGAAAAATTTCTGAAAAATATAAAAGAAAATATGCCAGGGGAATCAGTCTGATGCTTGTAATTGCCGGTGTAACCGGAATTCTGGCAATGATAATATTCGGGCTGCTTCCGCAATTGGCAGGAACATTTGCCAATCTGGGAAAGAGTATTCAGGAGTTTATCCCGCAGGTGCAGGGGTGGGCAGATCACTGGTTCCATAATAATAAAGAAATTATGAATGTCGTGAACAATCTGGAATTTGACTGGAATAAAATTATGGAAGCGGCGGCAGGCTTTCTGAAAAACGGAGCGGGAAGTGTGCTGGAGACTACCATTAATACGGCAAAAAATATTATTGGTGCAGTGGGAACGTTTTTTATTGCATTTGTATTCGCAGTTTATATTTTGCTGCAGAAAGAGAAACTGGGAAGACAGGCGAAAAAAGTATTATTTGCGTTTGTCAGGAAGGGGAGAGCAGAAGCTGTATTGGAAGTGCTGGCTCTGACGTATAAGACATTTTCCGGTTTTTTGACGGGACAGTGCGTGGAGGCTTTGATCCTTGGAGCAATGTTTGTAATCACGATGACACTGTTTAGACTGCCATATGCACTGTTGACCGGAATTGTGATTGCATTTACGGCATTGGTACCGGTTTTTGGAGCATTTATCGGATGTGCGGTCGGGGCGTTTCTGATCTTTATGGTGAGTCCGTTTAAGGCGTTGATATTCATTGTGTTGTTTCTGGTACTTCAGCAGATTGAGGGGAATCTGATTTATCCACATGTAGTGGGAAATTCGGTTGGACTTCCGTCAATCTGGGTGCTGGCAGCAGTGAGTGTTGGCGGAAGTCTGATGGGAATTGTCGGAATGCTGATATTTATTCCGTTGATGTCGGTGGTATATGCACTGTTCCGTGAAGTTGTCTACATTAAATTACGACAAAAGAATATTTATCCACAGGATATTTTATAAATGGGGATAACTTTGTGAATGTGATCATTTATTGTGGATGAAGAGGATATCAGTTTTGAAAACGTCATCGTTCTTTCAATTTACAGTAGATGACAGCAATGGCGGTACTGATCAGGGTTGATACAATACCGGCTCCGATAATAGAAGCAGGATTAACGCTTCCATACTGACTCCGATAAGCAATAACATTGATCGGAATAAGCTGAAGAGATGAAATGTTGATGATCAGGAATGTACACATTTCATTACTTGCTGTTCCGGCAGGGCGGGAGATACCGGGAGCCAGATGTTTGCGGCGCTGTTCTTCTAATTTCGATAATTCTTCCATTGCTTTTAATCCGGCAGGAGTGGCGGCCCAGCCAAGACCTAAGATATTGGCGATCATATTGGTGGTAATCGGTTCTTCGGCGGGGTGACCGGCGGGAAGATTTGGAAAAAGGAAACGAATGACCGGCCGGATCTTTCTGGAAGCGGCCGGGATAATTCCGGCTTTGGAAGCAATTTCCATCAGTCCTACCCAAAAAGACATGACACCGATCATGGTAATACAAAGTGAGATGGCTTCTTTGGATGAATCAAGTGCTGCATTTGTAATATCGGGCATCCGGCCTGTGAATGCGGCGTATACGATGCCTGTAAGAATCATAAAAGACCAGAGGTAGTTCAGCATAAGTGAGACTCCTGTATGTGGATATCTGAAGTATAATATGCAAACAGTGTGGAAAATATGACGGTATAAATCGCCATGCGTTTGTAAGGGGCTGCCGGAAATTGCACCAATCTCAGTTATATATTAATATATGACAAGCCAATAGAATAAACTGTAAGAGGATAATTTAAAGAAGGAATGTTAATATGCAAATATTGTTATATCTTACAGATTTCATAGTCCCGCTGGTAATCTTCGGGATTGTAGGTTATGGACTGTTAATGAAAGTTCCGGTATACGATACGTTTATTAAAGGTGCAAAGAAGGGGTTTCTGACAGTGATCAAGATTATGCCGACACTTGTCGGATTAATGGTGGCGGTGGGGATATTGAGAGCGTCCGGCTTCCTTGAACTGATTGCAAATGGAATCGGGAGATTTACGGACAGAATCGGTTTTCCGGGAGAGCTGGTTCCGCTTACAGTGGTAAAGATGTTCTCCTCATCGGCGGCGACGGGACTTTTGCTGGACATTTTTAAAGAATATGGAACAGATTCGTATATCGGACGGATTGCATCGATCAGTATGTCGTGTACGGAGACGATCTTTTATACCATGAGTGTATATTATATGACAGCCAGAGTCACGAAGATGCGCTATACATTAACGGGTGCGCTGCTTGCAACTCTGGCTGGTGTGACTGCCAGCGTAGTGCTGGCGGGTATGATGACATGATCGTGTGATGTGGTAAAATGTCACGGGAAAATGTAATTATTCCCAGGGTTTCTTATGATAATCTGAGGAATCTTTTTTGTCTCTGTGGTCTTTTCCGTTCTGGGATTTGCTCCATATGCGGAGAGCAGTGAGAATTCCGACCGTGTAAAGGATCGAGACTAATATTACCGGGTTATCCTTCAGAAAATAAATAACAAGGATAACGGATAACAGACAGATAAAGAGCTGGAATGTGGTCCAGAATCTTTTTTCGCGGACTTCTTTCGCCTGCTGAAGGAGTTCCATACGTTTCTGTTCCATACGGAGATATTCCATCAGATCTTCATCGCTGATGCGGGAAAGGATCTGCTCATCGCGGTTCATTTCGATCTTGCGTTTGGAACGGAAATTAGAGAAGAACTCACGGAACGGATGTTCATCTTTGGAGCGGGATTTTTCCTGTTGTTCGTAAAAGTCTTCTTCCAAGTCTTCGTCTTCTTCCGCATCTTTTTTCGAAAATTCTTTTGTATTTCGGGTGTCACTGAATTTGTCTGCGTTATCGGAAGCTTTACCGTCGGTAGTTTTGCTGTCGATAGTTGTTTGATTATCTGTGTTCTGGGGGTCGGTAATTTCCTTAGAAGCAGCCGTTTCAGTGTCTGTAGTTTCCTGCGCAGCAGATATATCAGCAACGGGATAAAGCACAACGTTGTCAGTGGCAGCAGGTGCGCTAGTTTCAGATTCCTTAGTCTTAGGTGATTCTTCTGTCGGTACTGCTTTTTCTATATTTTCGGACATGATTTTACCTCCGTATTCATTCTTATATTGTATGTTGTCTTTTATTTTATCTTTATTATCTTATCATATCAGCTATGAAGATAAAAAACAAATAAAGAGTGTATAAAACGGCGGAAAATAACTTGCAGTAGAAAAAAGCCCTTAAAAATGTTAAAATTGTAAGGAATCATTTGGAGGAAAACAAGATGCAGTTAATGAATGAAATCCCGGATACGTTCTGGAGTCTGTTCCGTTCGGTCAACCGGGATATTTATATTGAAGCACTTTTATGTATTAATGAAGAATACGAATATAATAACTATTTCCTGACGAAAGAAGTATGTATCCAGATCTTAAGTGACATGAATGCGAAGAAACGGTTTGAGTTACAGCGGGAGGAAAATGATACGGATTTTGATATGCTGGAGACGCCGTCATCAAGGATATTAAACTGGCTTCTGCGGGCAGGATGGCTGAAGCGTATCGAGGATTATAATACACTAGTGACGAATATTGTCATTCCGGATTATGCGGCGGTGATGATCGATGCATTTGAAAAGCTGAATTCGGAAGATGCGTCGGAGACGGATATTTATATCCAGAATGTGTATGCGACGCTGTATGCATTTCGCAATGATCCGAGGGCGAGTATCGGGCTTTTGAGGACGGCACTGGTGAATACGAGGCGGCTGAATAAGGCACTGCAGGACATGCTTCATAACATGAACAAGTTTTTTGCAAAACTTTTACAGCAGGATTCGTACAGCGGGATTTTAAGAGAGCATCTGGACAGCTATGTGGAAGAGATCGTGTGGAAGAAGTATCATATTCTGAAGACGTCGGATAACTTTTACATTTATAAGATGGATATTAAGAAATGTCTGAGAGAGATCCGGGATGATGAGGCATTTATCATGAAGGTACAGGCGCGGTCGAAGATGCTTGGAGATAATCAGGATGATGTACTGGATCTGCTGGATCTGATCGAGCGGGGATTTGATGATATTGAGCACAGAATCGCTAATATGGATAAGGAACATACGAAGTACGTCCGTGCGACGGTAACGAGGATGAATTATCTGTTAAGCGGTGAGACAGATACGAAAGGTCTGGTGGTACAGCTTCTGAATAAAATGTCGGAAGATCCGGATCAGATGGAAGAGATCATCACAGAGACCGGAAAGCGCATGAATCTGTCGCTGCTGGAAATTCTGTCGGAGAAGTCTTTATATAAGAGAAGAAAATCCAGAAAAGACTTCATCAGCCAGCTCCTTCCGGATGAGACGACGGGAGATCTGGATAAGGATGATATCTTAAGACTGAACCGGATCCAGATGCGGTTCAGCAAGAAGCAGATCGAAGAATTCATCGAGAATAATATGGAAGATGAAGTGATGGATGCGTCGAAGATTAATATTGCGGATGAGGAAGAATTTGAAAAATTGATTTTGGCTTATGATTACAGTACGCGTAAGAACAGCAGATATATGGTGCTGGAAGAAGAACCGGAGATGGTGGAAAAGGCCGGATACCGGTATCCGGCATTAAGATTCGTGAAGAGACGGGCGTAATAGTGTGTAATAATTTGTAATGCAAAACAGAAAGAAAAGTGATGAACATAATATAAAGAAGTTCTGATAAAAGGAGTTCTAAGAATAATGATAGATTACTACGAACAGCTAACCCAGGAAGAAAAAGAAGAGGTCACAGAGGTCATCCAGACACTGTACCGTCAGACATTTCTCCTGGAAAGAAAATTTGATAAACGTGCGGGAAGGATGCAGTATACAAAAGAATACCGTACCTGTACGAAGCATCTGGAATTTTTTAAAGCATATTTTGAGGTGGCGGGGATCATACTGCGGGAAAATGTACATATGGGTGTGATCTATATCCAGGGAGAGCAGTTATGGGGTGAGAAGCTGCCGCGTCTGGCGACGATCTATTTACTGGTGCTGAAGCTTATCTATGACGAGCAGATGCAGACTGCATCGTCGAGCAGCCATGTGGTGACAACACTTGGTGCAGTAAACGGAAAAGCGGGAGAATTTCATGTATTGAAGAGTCTTCCGTCAATTACGGAAATGAGACGGACGATCGCACTTCTGAAGAAGTACCAGATCATCGAGCCGCTTGATGTACTGGAAGAATTAAATGAGTCGACCCGCCTGGTCATCTACCCTTGTATCCATACGGTACTTTTAGGAGACGACATCAGGGAATTATTAGCAACATTCAGTGAGGAGGATCAAATTGGAGACGAAGCAGCCATTCAAAGCACTCTCGAAGATATGCCTGAATAACTGGCATTACATAGATAAAAAGATACTGACGCTTAATGAGGGAATCAACTTCTTCACCGGACATTCCGGAAGTGGTAAATCGACGGTTCTGGATGCGATCCAGATCGTGCTGTATGCCAATACGGATGGCCGTGGATTTTTCAACAAGGCGGCAGCAGATGATTCGGACCGTACACTGATCGAGTACTTAAGAGGTATGGTGAATATCAGTGAAAATAATGAATCACAGTATTTAAGAAACCGTAATTTTTCCAGTACGATCGTGCTGGAGCTGACACAGACGAATACCAAAGATAAGCAGTGTGTCGGTGTTGTGTTTGACGTGGATACGTCGAATAATGACGTAAGCCGCCTGTTCTTCTGGCATACGGGAGAATTACTTCCGAATCATTACCGTTCGGAAGGCCGGTGCCTTACCACTGCGGAAATGCGTGAGTACTTGCAGCGTTCCTTTACGCCGGAACAGTTCTACTGCGGTCCGAGCAATGAAAGATTCCGGAGACAGCTATACGATATCTATCTTGGCGGTCTGGACATGGAAAAATTTCCAAAGCTATTCAAACGTGCGATCTCGTTCCGTATGAATATCAAACTGGAAGATTTCGTAAAGGAATATATCTGCATGGAGCAGGATATCCATATTGAGGATCTGCAGGAAAGTGTCATGCAGTATGGACGCATGCGCAGTAAGATCGAAGAGACGATGGAGGAGATCAGAAGACTGAAACTGATCTGCGGAAAATATGAGCAGTATGCAGAAAAATCCGATGAGGAGAAGGTGTGCTCTTATCAGATCGACCGTCTGGAGATTATGAACCATGAGGTGAAGAGTCAGGAAGCCAGAGACCGGATCAAGGTAAGGCAGGAAGCCATCGAAGATCTGAAAAAGCAGCAACAGGTGCTGGAGCAGGAAGAAAAGGACCTACAGAAAGAGTATGAAGAGATCATTCTGCGGATCGCAGACAGTGGGTATGCGAGACTGGAATCAGATCTGGATACATTAAATGAGACGCTGGAGCGTCTGAATAACGGAAAAGTCCGCTGGGAGCAGACTGCAGAGCATCTGAAGGCATGGACGGAGAAAGACATTACGCCAAATCAGGTGATCTGGGATATCGAAAAATTCGCAGACGGAAGCATTTCCGAAGAAGAGCTTGTGCGCCTGCAGGAAGGCTTAAAAGATCTGCAGGAGGAGCTGGAAGACCAGAGACAGGAAGCGGATGCAGACCTTCGCCGGATCAAGAAAGAAGAGAAAGAGGCAAGAGCAGAATTAAAAGAACTGAAGCAGGGAAAGAAGGCTTATCCGAGAGAGCTGGAAGAGGCGAGATTCGAACTGCGTAACCGTCTGCATGAGCGCTGCGGCAAGTTTGTGAATGTGCATATTCTTGCGGATCTTCTGGATGTGAAGGACGAGAGATGGCACAATGCAGTGGAGGGTTATCTTGGAAATAATAAATTGCAGCTGATCGTGGAACCAAAGTATGCCAGGGCTGCGATGGACATTTACCAGGAGATGGATACGAAACGTTTCTTCCGGGCAGCAGTCCTGGATACGGAGAAGCTTACGAAGGACAAGCATCAGGTACAGCCGGGCGCGCTGGCAGAAGTAGTAAAAGCGAAAGAAGCGTATGTGCAGGAATACATTAATTTCTTCCTTGGAAATGTAAAAAAATGCGAATCACTGGATGAACTGCGTGAGTGCAGGATCGGTGTGACACCGGACTGTATGCTGTACCAGAGCTACAAACTGCAGCACATGAATCCGGAGAATTACACCAGAAGAGCCTACATCGGTGAGACGAGTATGCGCCAGAGAATCCGCAAGCTGGAAGAAAAATGTGAGAAGTTAAATGGCGAGAGAATGCCGGTACAGGAGCTGTTAGAAGAGATCCGCCAGGCAATGCAGATGGAGATGTTGAAGCAGCCGGCAGAGGATTATCTCGGATGGCTGGCTGACAGCAAGGCAATCATTTCCAAAGAAAAGAAAAAGGCTCAGCTTCTGGAACAGATGCAGAAGTTAAAGGATGAATCCGTTGCTGCATGGGAAGGCAAGAAGAAAGAAGTGCAGGCGGCACAGGATGCGAAGAAAGAATCTGTATCCAAGGTGCAGGAAGCAATCTGGGAGAACAAGAAAGAAATCGAACGTCTGAATGCAGAAGTTCTCGAATCGGAAGAACAGATGAAGGACGTGAAGAGAAAAGTAGCAGATAAGCGTTACGAGAAGGAGTTCCAGGAATATCTGGCGAGCAGAAAATCCGAGAATTATGAGTATCTGAGACGTCAGATGGTTTCGCGGGTATATACGCTCAGGGAAGAAGAGGAAGATGCTTACCGGAAGCTGGTGGAAGAGAGAAGCAGTTATATCAGAGAATATCCGAACCGTACATTCTCAACTTCTATCCGGGACAACGCGCCGTATGAGAAGCTTTTGAATTCGCTGTCCTGCGATCATCTGGAGACTTACAGGGAGTCGGCGAAGACACAGGCGAAAGCGGCTGTGGAGCATTTCAAAGATGACTTCATCTTCAAGATCCGGAGTGCGATCCTGGAGGCTTATCAGAGAAGGGATGAGCTGAACCGGATCATCAGCAAACTGGACTTCGGTAAGGATAAGTATCAGTTCGTGATCACGAAGAACAAGGGTGCAGATGGAAAATATTATAAGATGTTCATGGATGATTCCCTGCAGATCCGTCCGTCTGACTTAGATGATACGATGGACAACCAGCTTGATATGTTCACGATGGAGCATGAGAACCAGTATGGGGAGATGATGAACGAGCTGATCAACATCTTCATCCCGCCGGAGAATGCGACGAAGGACGAGATGGATGAGGCGAAACGCAACATGGATAAGTATGCGGATTACCGAACCTATTTGTCATTCGATATGCAGCAGATCGTACATGGCGATAAGGAGATGACGATCGGACTGAGTAAGATGATCAAGAAGAACTCCGGCGGAGAGGGACAGAACCCGCTGTACGTGGCACTTCTGGCAAGCTTTGCGCAGCTTTATAAGATCAATCTGTCGCCGAAGATGCACCGGTCACCGACACTGCGTCTGGTTGTGTTGGACGAGGCGTTCTCCAAGATGGATGCCGAGAAGGTGGCAAGCTGTATCTCGCTGATCCGCGGACTTGGCTTCCAGGCGATCATCAGCGCGACGAACGATAAGATCCAGAACTATCTGGAGAATGTAGATAAGACTTTCGTGTATGCGAACCCGAATAAGAGACATATTTCCATTCAGGAATTTGAGAAGACGGAGTTTGGGGAGTTGGCGGAGGAATAATAAAAGATACAAGAGAAAGTAAAAGATACGGAAGAAGCTGCCACCTGCGGGAAAGCACTTACAGGAAACTATAGTTGGTAAGTACTGTAAGTGCTTTTATATATAGTTTTTATTTGTAATTTTTATAGTTTAGTAGAAAAATAAAATTGGAGTCAAGTGAAAATTCCTGGTAGAGTCAACGGGAACAATAAAAAAGCAGGGAATTAGTGTTCCTCGTGGCTCCTACAAATCATTCATCAATAGCCATTTCCAGATCGGAATCACTTCAACACGAATTCCTTCACAGTCAAGAACAGCCTCTTCACTATTTGTAATCAGAATACATTTGGAGTCCGGTATGAAATTATTTAATTTGACGAAAGCACGGGTTTCACGTTCTCGTGTATCTATATTATCTAATACTTGCATACTGACCTGGATAGCCAGATTTTCTGACGGAACATAGAAGTCGATTTCCACATTATTTTCAAAGAAGTAAACATTTTCTACTCCGTAACGCCGAATTAATTCGATGGCGACAAGATTTTCCAGTTGGGCAGATTTACAGTCTAGTAACATAAGTCCAAGAAGTCCTGTATCCATGAAATAATATTTGGGAGAAGTCTCTTTTTCTACTAGTTTTGCAGCATAGTTTTGCAGAGTAAAAAGCAAATAGGAGTCTGTCATGTAGCCAACATAATTGATTACAGTTTGTTTGCCAATAGATGTTCCTGTACTTTTTAATATATTAGTCAGTCTACTGAAAGATAAAGGTTTCGTAATAGATTCGGCAATCTTTTTTAAAATCAATCTCACAGCAAAGTCATTGGTAATTTTATTTCTTGTTATGATATCACCAAGATATACGGTCTGGTAGATACTATTCAAAAAAACCCTTTTGTTCTTTATTTCCGTTAATTCAGGGAAAGCTCCATATGTTACATATTGGTTATATTGGTTTTGCACATCAGCTTTATCTTTGGTGCTGATTACATCCAGATAATTCTTTTTCATATGATTGGCAATCAGGTATTCTGAGAAAGAATATGGATAAATATTCATAATCACAAAGCGACCGCCAAGAGTAGATGCAATTTCACTACTTAACATTTTACTGTTACTGCCTGTTATATTAATCCGATATTTCATATCAGCAATTCTACGGACAAATTTTTCCCATCCAGTGATATTTTGAATTTCATCTAAGAATAAATATGGTTTAACGTCAGTTCTGGATATCTCTAACCCGATTTCTAAAATAAGATTTAAGTCAGCGGCGGTCATTTCCAAAAGACGTTCATCTTCAAAGTTAACATAAACGATTTGTGATAATGGAATTCCATTTGCTTCCAATTGTTTTATCTGTTGATACATCATATAAGATTTTCCGGTTCTACGAATGCCAACAAAACAGTAATTGACATTTTCTTCCAGATAGTAATGTCTTGGAATAAGTGGATTATTAAGGTAGATTTCTTTTTGGTCAATCATGATTTGTTTTAAACTATCTCTATTCATAACATACCTCCAAAATATATAGAACAATTATATTCTATTTTTGTCTTATACACAAGACAAAAATAGAATGTGATTGTTTTGTAATTAGAACATATATAAAAAATCATTCCTGCAATCTACATGTCATACTTTGTGGTATGCTTTGCAGAAGGCATTTTTAAGACATACTTTAGAATATGAAACTAAAGATAATATATGAGAGGTAAGAAAAAAATATGAAAAAAATCAACAGCCGTTTCCGGATCGGAGGCACTTCAATACGAATGCCTTCACAGTTTTGCAACATAGCTTTATTTATTCTGGCATCTTCCGGCTTCTGTATTTTTTAGGGGTGATTCCCTGGTATTCTTTGAATTTACGAATGAAATAGCTGATGTTGTCAAAGCCACAGTTAATGGCAATATCAGAAACAGACAGTGAGCTGTCATCCAAAAGGATGGCAGCTTTTTTGATGCGGTATTCATTCAGGAAGGCAAACGGTGTCTTGCCCATCTCCTGATGGAAATATCTGCAGAAATAGGTCGGGCTCATGCAGGCAATGTCAGCAAGTTCTTTTAATGTAATTTCTTCGGCGTAATGTGACCGGATAAAATCAAGCACTTCCTTCAGCTGATTTATGGAGGAGAGCTGCTTTCCGGTAGTCTGGTTCTGTATAAGAATTTCTGTGCGGAAACAGAGTTCCAGAATCTGCAGAAGACAGATCTTAATTTTGAGAAGTGCACATCGTTCCGGGTGGTGGTAATTATAGATCATTGCAAGAAAAAGCTGTCGGAGACTTTCTCGTTCTTTCTGACTGAGGGCATTGGAGATGTTGTTTGGGAAGAGTAGTTTCTTCTGTGTGATTGGCTGGATGAAATTGTGCTGACAGGCATCATACAAATCAAAATTAAGTAATTTGGGATCGAAAACAATTGCATGATGCAGGGAATGGTTGTGTGCGCTTAGTTCATGCAGTTCACCAGAGTTGATGAAATAGAATTCACCGGCTTTCATTTCATAAGGGGTTCCGGAAATGATTCCGCGCATAGTTCCTTCCTCGATATAGAGAAATTCCAGTTCCTCATGCCAGTGGGCAGTAACGGAATAGAAACCGTTCTTATCTTTATGAGAATAAATCTGTAAGGGGAACATAGGGGTTCCGTGAAAATTTGTCTCTTTTAAGGAACGTGACATGAGAGATCTCCTTTCTTGTACAGACGCGTAGCTGAACTGTTGCATAATATTGTGTTATTTTTTGATAAAATAATGAAAGTATCTTTTTATTTTTTGTATTATACTTGGTTCGAATAAAAAAAGCAAGAAGGGGACATAAGATGGAGAAGAAATGGTGGCAGAGCAGTGTCGTTTATCAGATCTATCCTCGAAGTTTTGCGGACAGCAATGGGGATGGAATGGGGGATATTCCAGGAATTACAGGGAAAATTGAATATCTGAAAAAACTGGGAGTCAATGTACTCTGGATCTGTCCAATCTATCAGTCGCCGCAGGATGACAATGGATATGATATCTCTGATTACCGTACGGTTTACCCGGAGTTTGGAACAATGGAAGATATGAAGATATTGATACAGAAATGTCAAGATAATGATATCAAAATCATTATGGATCTGGTAGTGAACCATACATCAGATGAACATCCATGGTTCATAGAAGCAAAGAAAAGCCTGGATAATCCATACCGGGACTATTACATCTGGAGGAAAGGTGAAGATGGACAGCCACCGAATGATCTGATGTCAAATTTCGGTGGAAGTGCATGGGAGTATTCGCCGGAGACGGATGAGTATTATCTGCATTTTTACAGTAAGAAACAGCCAGATCTAAACTGGGAGAACCCGAAGCTGAGGCAGGAAATATATGACATGATGAACTGGTGGCTGGATCAGGGGATTGCAGGTTTCCGTATGGATGTGATTGATCTGATTGGAAAGATACCGGATCAGAAGATCAAAGAGAATGGGCCGATGCTTCATAAATACCTGCAAGAGATGAACGAAGCGACCTTTGGTCACAGGGACAGCATGACGGTTGGTGAGTGCTGGGGGGCGACCCCGGAGATCGGAAGATTATATACTGATCCGGCAAGAAAAGAACTTAGTATGATCTTCCAGTTTGAACAGATTCAGCTGGATAAGAAACCGGGCGGACAAAGATGGGATTTGAAACCACTTTATCTGCCGGATCTGAAGTGTGTTTTCAGCAAATGGCAGACAGAGTTAGAAGGTCATGGATGGAACAGTTTATTTTGGAATAATCATGATCTCCCAAGAATCGTTTCCCGTTGGGGAAATGACGGAGACTATCGTGTCCTGTCTGCAAAAATGCTTGCGACACTGCTTCATGGAATGAAGGGGACACCGTATATCTATCAGGGGGAAGAGATTGGAATGACGAATGTTCCATTTCAGACGATTGATGAATTCCCTGATATTGAGACACAGAACATTTATCAAGAACGCCTGAAAGCGGGATTCACAGAGGAAGAGACTATGTATGCAATCCGGGCGAAGGCGAGGGATAATGCAAGGACACCAATGCAGTGGAATGCCGAAAAGAATGCAGGATTTACAGAAGGAACTCCATGGTACAGAGTCAATCCAAATTATAAGGAAATCAATGTAGAACAGGCATTAGCGGATCCAGAGTCCGTTTTCTATCATTATCAGAAATTGATCCAGCTTCGGAAAGAACATGAAGTTATGGTATACGGAACTTATCAACTGCTGTTCCCGGAGGATGAAGACCTTTATATCTATACAAGAACGCTGGAGGAGGAAAAATGGCTGATTGTCTGTAACTTTCATGAGAAAACAAGAAAGTTACAGTGTAAGAGAGCCGGGCAGGTCATGCTTAGTAATTATGCAGATACGCCTGCCGCGGAAAAAATTACAGAACTCAGACCATATGAGGCGGTTATTTATCAGATGGAATCCTGGAATGCGAATCATGGAGAACGCGGACAAGATTATAGTTCTGATTTTGAAGCCGATATTGAGTTGGTGTAGTTCCGAAAGCTTTTCGAAAGACCTTGTCAAAATAATTACCATTTGCTAATCTGCATTACCATTGAAAGTGAAAAGAGATGGAAGTTATAATGCATTTAGTCAAGCGATGAAATGAAGCAGAATGAGAGAGTGGAGGAATAGAATGCAGATCAGTTTTGAGGAAGAACAGCAGGTTTTTCATCTATACAACGATAAGATCAGTTATGTGATTCAAGTAGAAAAACAACGATATTTAAAGCATTGTTACTACGGAAAAAGAATAAAGAGATGGCACAGCGGCATCAAGGATTATTATTACGACCGTGGATTCTGTGCGAATCCGATAGCGGAAGACAGGACATTTTCTCTGGATACACAGTTGAGGGAATTTCCGGAGTCCGGACAGGGGGACTTCCGAAGTCCAGCTTACGAACTAGAAGATAGAAATGGAGATAAAAACGCAAGATTTTTCTATAACGGCTATCGCATTCTGAGTGGAAAGATCGCTCCGGATGGCCTGCCACATGTCTATACTGATGCGGACACCGAGGCAATGACACTGGAGATTACGCTTCAGGATAAGGTGAGAAATCAGAGAATTCTGTTATATTACACCATCTATGAAGATGCAGTGGTCACACGATTCGCAAAATGGATCAATGACGGAACAGAACCGATAGAAATCTGTCGATTCTTAAGCATGAACATGGATCTTCCAACACAGGAATATGATGTACTGACATTATCCGGTGCACATACAGAAGAGAAAAACGTGTATCGACGTCCATTGTGTGCGGATTCAGTCACGATTGAAAGCAGTCGTGGAACGAGCAGCCCACAGGCAACCCCATTTATCGGATTGTTAAGTCCCGGGACTACGGAAGAGCAAGGGGAAGTGCTTGGAGTAAACCTGATTTACAGTGGAAACTTCTATGGATGTGTTCAGTGTGGACAGTATGGAACAATCAGGGTACAGCTTGGAATTAATCCGTATCAGTTTGGATGGCAGCTTGCACCGGGAACAAGCTTTTGCACACCGGAGGCTGTACTGGTCTATAGTGTAAATGGACTTGCCGGAATGTCGAATATATTTCATCGGTTATACAGAACGCGCGTCTGCCGGGGATGGTACAGAGACCGGGAACGGCCAGTTCTATTGAATAGCTGGGAAGGTATGTATTTTGAGATCAATGAAGAGAAAATGCTGACGCTAGCGGAAGAAGCAGCGGAGCTTGGAATCGAACTTCTGGTGATGGATGATGGCTGGTTCAAGGGAAGAAATACAGATACGACTTCCTTGGGGGACTGGACGGAAGATAAGAAGAAATTTCCGGATGGACTGCAGAGTCTTGCCGAAAAGGTGAAACAGAAGGGGATTGATTTCGGAATCTGGTTTGAACCGGAGATGATTTCAAGGGAAAGTGACCTTTACAGGGAGCATCCAGACTGGGTAATCCGAAGTCCGCTTTACGAACCAATACTCAGCCGACATCAGCTGGTACTGGACCTGTCGAATCCGGCAGTTTGCGAATATCTGATCGATGCAGTCAGTAAGGTGTTGGTACCGGGAAATATCAGTTATGTGAAATGGGATATGAACCGGCATCTGACGGATCTTGGAAGTGCTTATCTTGACAGGAAAAATCAGAATGAACTTTCACACCGCTATGTGCTTGGACTTTATCAGGTAATGGAGACATTGACAGAACGTTTTCCACAGGTGTTGTTTGAAAGCTGTTCCAGTGGAGGTGGCAGATTCGATGCAGGAATGCTTTATTACATGCCACAGACATGGACCAGCGATAATACAGATGCGGTCTGCAGGCTGAAAATCCAGCATGGAACAAGCTTTCTGTTTCCGACAGTTACAATGGGAGCGCATGTGTCAGCATGTCCGAATCATCAGGTCGGACGGACCACACCGCTTGCTACAAGATTTGCCGTGGCGGCAGCAGGCAATCTTGGATATGAACTGGATCTGAAGAAGCTTTTAAAAGAAGAGAAGAAAGAAGTCAGAGAGCAGATTGCAGAATATAAAAGGAGACGAAGAACCGTACAGTTCGGAACTTATTACCGGCTGGCGGATTCATTTCAGGAGAATCAAAGTGCCTGGAATATTGTTTCAGAAGATGGAATGGAAGTCATCTTCACTCATGTGCAGATCCTTGCACGCTCAGCCTACAGGGTTCCGGTAATTCGCTTAAAAGGACTGGATCCGGATGCAGTTTACACAGATTGTGAGACCGGGCAGGAGTACGGCGGGGATGAACTGATGTATGCAGGAATTCGAATACCAAGAATCAGACAGGACTTTTCAAGTACAACGATGGTACTAAGAAGATCCTGATTGAGATAGAAAAGAAATGAAGTTACAGGAGGAGTTAGAATGAGTAAAGAGCAGAGTTATCAGAATGCAGCAAGTGAACTTCTGCGTCTGGTAGGCGGAAAAGAAAATGTAATCAGCGCGGCTCACTGCGCAACCAGATTACGTCTGGTATTAAAAGATGAGAGCAAAGCAAATGTAGATGGAATTCTCAAGACAGAGCTTGTAAAAGGACAGTTTTCCACAGGCGGTCAGTTCCAGATCATCATCGGAAGTGGTACAGTAGATGAAGTATACAAATATTTTATTCAGTATGCAGACATCAAAGAAAGTACAAAAAATGAAGTGAAAAAGGCTGCTGACCAGAAGATGAATCCGTTACAGAAACTGGTAAAGATGCTAGCGGATGTATTCGTACCGATTATTCCGGCACTGGTTGCCAGCGGTCTTCTGATGGGTCTGAATAATGTTCTGACAGCAGAAGGACTTTTTGTCTCAGGAAAGTCACTTGTTGAAGCATATCCGAATATTGCAGATCTTGCATCTATGATCAACACATTTGCAAGTGCAGCATATGCATTCCTGCCAATCCTTGTAGGGTTCTCAGCAACAAAGATGTTCGGTGGCAATCCTTATCTTGGAGCAGTTATGGGAATGATCATGGTATCCGGTGATCTTCTGAATGCATATTCTTATGGTACAGCTATTACAGAGGGAACGGTTCCGGTATGGCATATCGGAGCGCTGACAATTGAGAAGGTTGGATATCAGGGAACTGTACTTCCGGTACTTGCAGCGGCAGCAATCCTTGCATTTATCGAGAAGAAACTTCACAAAGTAGTTCCGGAATATCTGGACAACCTCCTGACACCTGCACTTTCCGTACTCGTAACAGCATTCCTTACATTTACAGTGGTAGGTGGAGTGATGCGTACAGCCGGAGACTGGATTACAAATGGTGTTCTGTGGCTCCATGATACATTAGGTGGTGTCGGTGGATTTATTTTCGGATTTATCTATGCACCATTAACAATGACGGGAATGCACCACAGTCTTCTCCCGGTTGATATCCAGCTGATTGCAGCAGGCGGATCTTTCCTCTTTGCAATCGCAGCATGCAACAATGTGGCTCAGGGTGGAGCAACACTGGCAGCAATGTTCTGTGCAAAGGATAAGAAGATGAAGAGTATCGCAGTTTCTTCCGGTATCTCAGCACTGCTTGGTATTACAGAACCAGCAATGTTCGGAGTCAACTTGAAGATGAAATATCCATTCTATGCAGCAATGTTCGGTTCTGCTGTAGGATGTGCTTATGTGACACTGACAAATGTTCAGAATATCTCCCCGGGAGCAGCAGGAATCATCGGATTCGTATGCATTAAGTCCGGCGGAATGCTGAATTATATGATCGGAATTCTGATCTCACTTGTTGTTGGATTTGCAGTGACAATAGCATTGTCTAAGCATCCGAAGTTTAAAGAAGTGTAAGCCATTGGGCCATTGGGGACGTGGAAAACGGATTTTCCTCCGTCCCCAATGGCTTTTTTTGTTTTGTCATACGATTAAAATAAAATTAAATATATTAACTCTTGAATATACAAAACGAATGTGCTACAATGCAATTACTTCAAAAAAGCATTCGCTTTTTACTATGATTCTTTATCGTGAAATTAGATTGCCAAAACTGCTGACAGCAGATATTTTTATCCCAAACTGGTAACTCGCTGGAATATTTCAAATATACAAAATTTAGAGATGGAAGGTGCAATGGTTATGACGATCACCGAAATGAGAGAATTAAAAGAACAAAGTAGCAGAAGCGCTGGGAGCATATCAGGTAAAGAAGCAGGGGGAATATACATTAGAGGATTACTATGCCCTGCCCGATGACCAGAGATATGAATTGATCGATGGCGTTTTATATGACATGGCAGCACCTGCTGTTACACATCAGGAGATTGCTTTCGAGATTGCGGATGTGAAAAATCAGAAGGTAATTGTGTATGATCTGGGAGATGATTTTGGAGAAAATATGCTATACTGCTGATAGAAGTACTACGAAAAAAGCGGTACAAAAACCAGAAATGAAATGGAGAAAAGCATATGAAATTAACAATATTAGGAACCGGAAATGCAACGGTAAGTGAATGTTATAATACTTGCTATGCAATCAGCGATGAAGGGAAACATTTCCTTGTAGATGCAGGCGGTGGCAACCGTATTCTGAAAGTATTAAAAGACACAGGAATCGACATGAATGATATCCACGATATCTTCGTTACACACGAGCATGTAGACCACGTGCTTGGAATTATCTGGCTGGTGCGTATGATCGGACAGAGAATGAACCAGGGAAAATATGAAGGTGATCTTCGCATTTATTGCCATGAGGAGCTGGCAGAGAAGATTCAGGCAATCGCAAATATGACGATCCAGCAGAAGGTCTGTAAGCATATGGGGGAGCGAATCCAGTTTGATGTCGTGAAAGACGGAGACAGCAGAACGATTCTCGGATGTCCAGTGACATTCTTCGACATTGGTTCGACAAAGGCGAAACAGTTCGGATTCACCATGCAGCTTAAGAGCGGTAAGAAATTCACCTGTGTTGGTGACGAGCCGTACAATGAGGTGGATTATAAATATGTGAAGGGCAGTGACTGGCTGCTTCATGAGGCATTCTGCCTGTTCGGTGAGGCGGATAAATTCAAGCCTTATGAGAAGCATCATAGTACAGTAAAAGAAGCATGCCAGCTTGCGGAAGAACTCGGCGTGCCGAATCTGTTGTTGTATCATACAGAAGAGACACATCTGGCGGAGAGAAAGAAGTTGTATACGGAGGAAGGACAGCAGTATTATCATGGCAATCTGTATGTGCCGGATGATCTGGAGACATTTGAGATATAGAAAAGCAAAAGAAAATAAAAATAGATTAGAATGTAAGAAAACCTGCCGACGGGCAGGTTTTCTTGCGTTCATTTTTGATCCGGAAGGGACAATAAAAAAGTCAAAAACCCTGTCCCCATGGCTAAAAAAGATCGAGCATATTATCCAGATAAATCTCTTCCCTGACATGCAGTTGATATTCCGGCTTCGTCATATAATAAAGCAGAAATTCAAGAATCAGCGCACTTCCAAGCCCGCGTCCTTCAATCTTAAAATTAGAAAATCCCATTGGCATGTAAATATTCTGTATATCATCCACACTGATGAATCCGGGATTTTCCATTGCCTTGGAAAAGCGGTAACCGTTACCGCCATCCGGCGAAGCACAGTGAAACTCCGGGGCAGGATTTCCGAGATTCTTCCGGCTGACGGATTCATAACAAGTCTTTCTGTCCTTACAGCCGAACCAGCAGCATTCATTGCATAAGAATTCTACTTTATCTTTCTGGTGCTGCGACATCAGGTCTAATTTATCGAATACTTTGTTTAACCGGAAGTCCGGTACAATATAACGGAAATCTTCTCGGTTTATTTCAGTTAAAAAATCCTGAAAATCTGTCAGAACTTTTGTGGTTGAAGAGATAAGGTAGAGATCAGGATAATTTTTTTGTAAATAGTTTAATAAAAGCTCGGAGTGCACGATCACGCCATTCTGGAGTTGATCTGTATGTGGTGAATTATCAGCATCAGAGGCGTGTTCGAACATTTTACAAAGCTCGTTACATTTCTTATCTGTAAGATGTTCTTCCCGTAGCAACGAATTACTGAACGTCAGCCGGGCCGAGATGTCGTATTCCCGCACCAGATCAAGCACGTCTTCCGGATCAGAATATCCAAATGAAGTACGCCCGCCGCCCCAGATACAATCCGAAGGAGCGCCATAGATCGAGCCAATCTCACACCAGTCGTAAAAATATTCCCTGTGTTTCCGGAATAATGGAAGGAATATGCGGTACAATTCGTAAAATTCAAACAGGCCTGGGAGGTGGTAAAAGGCAGTAGGATTATTATTTTGAATATTTGCTGTAGTTGCTGTATTCATGTGGTTACCTCTGGAAAATTTTCTATGGTTAATGATAACACATTATCCCGGCAGTGAACACGTATATTTCCGCATATGATACACCACATATACTGCGATCACAAGTTCCGTAAGCGGCATTGCGGACCACAGACTTCCGGGCAAGCAATGTCCTTATAGCATATTTTTAATTTATGTCGAGGTTTTACATGCATTTCACTTGCATTATCCACATACACGTGTATAATGAATCTTGTTCGGTATTTTTGAAAAAAAAGTATAGTAATAGAAAACTTTTGAAAATGTGGAGGTGAAAGCGTGGATATCGGAAAGAAGCTGAGGGAGCTTAGAAAGCAGAACGATCTGACATTGGAAGATCTGGCTTCGCGCAGTGAGCTTACGAAGGGGTTTTTGTCGCAGGTGGAGCGTAACTTAACGGCACCGAGTATTGCAACACTGGAGGACATTCTGGAAGCACTTGGAAGTAACCTGTCGGAATTCTTTCATGAAGAGGAAGAAAAGCAGATCGTGTTCGGAACAGATGATTTCTTCGTAGACGAGAAAGAAGATTATCAGGTGGAATGGATCATTCCGAATGCGCAGAAGAACCAGATGGAGCCGATCCTTATGACACTCTATCCGCATAAAAAGAGCCATGTCCAGACGTCATATACGGGCGAGGAATTTGGCTATGTACTGAAGGGAAATATTACGATCGTGCGTGGTGGCAAAAAGTATAAAGTGAAAGCGCATGAGACGTTTTATATGGATGGTGCGAAGAGCCATTATCTTTACAATCACGGTAACAGCCCGGCAAAAATATTGTGGATCACGACACCGCCGATTTTTTAAAGAAAAGAGAAGTGCAGCTGCAAATATAAGGAAGAATGAGGATTATGAAACGATACCTTGCGGCTTTAAAATCTGAGAAGGGAGAGGAAAAATGGAAGAGAAAAAACTAATTGAATTTCGCAACATTGTGAAAAGCTTTGACACCCAGGTTGTGTTAAAAGGAATCAATCTGGACATATATGAAAATGAATTCGTAACCCTGTTAGGACCAAGTGGATGTGGTAAGACTACACTGCTCCGAATCCTTGGAGGGTTCCTGGATGCGGACGAAGGAAAGGTGATCTTTGATAATGAAGATATCACCGACAAGCCGCCGTATGAACGAGAGCTGAATACCGTATTCCAGAAATATGCATTATTCCCGCATCTGAGCGTATATGAAAATATCGCATTTGGATTAAAGCTTAAGAAAATGAGTAAAGATATCATCGACCAGAAAGTAATGAAGATGCTGAAACTGATCGGTCTGGAAGGCTATGAGGATAAGAATACGACACTGCTTTCCGGCGGCCAGCAGCAGCGTGTGGCAATCGCGAGAGCGCTGGTCAATGAGCCGAAGGTACTGCTTCTGGATGAGCCGCTGGCGGCGCTGGATTTAAAGCTTCGTAAGGAAATGCAGTATGAGCTGAAGCGTATCCAGCAGGAGGTCGGTATTACATTTATCTTCGTAACGCATGATCAGGAAGAAGCACTTACGATGTCGGATAAGATCGTCGTTATGCAGAAAGGTGAGATCCTTCAGATCGGAACCCCACAGGAGATCTACAATGAGCCGACGAACCGTTTCGTAGCAAACTTTATCGGAGAGAGCAACATCATTTCCGGAAGGATGATTGAGGATTATAAGGTTCGTTTTGATGATATTACATTCGACTGCGTGGATCATGGATTCAAGGAGAATGAGCCGGTGGATGTCGTGATCCGTCCGGAGGATATTGATATCGTGGATGTAAAAGACGGAAAGATGACGGGAGAAGTCTTAAGTGTCCTGTTCAAGGGTGTGCACTATGAGATCATGGTAGAGACCGTTCCGGGAACGAGCGTTACGGTCAACATGCGTGTCATCCGCAATCATGACGTAACCAGTGAAGACGGAAGCGAGAAGATCAGTGCCAACAACTTCTATGTAGACGTAGAAGATGTAGAGAATCTGGATGATAAGGAAATCGTCGCACTGTCGAATGCACAGGCATGGGAGACAGAGACGGATGAGTACATTTCCATTGCAAATATTGAATATGAACTGGAAGCAAAAGAAGGACAGTATCCGGTTACATTCAGTACTTCAAACGGAACCAGCATCGAGAGAACCATTTTCGTAGTCAACCAGCCGTTCGTTAAGAATGAGAAGGCAAATGAAGGTGTTATGGCGTTCAACTTCTTCAAGACGGTAGATGAGATCACAGAATCTCAGGCACTGGATACAGATCTTAAGACCTGGGCAAATGCACAGGGATGGAAGCTGACGGATGAAGACCAGAGTGTGGACATCAGTGTAGACTATGATTTTGATCCGGAAGAAGTAACAGAAGGCGTGTATGAGATTACATTTTCCACTACGGGACGTGAGTTCAAGATCCATACAACGGATTATTCGGCGGAAGGACAGGAGGTCGGCCTGACATTCTTCCCGGAAGATATCCACGTTATGCCGAAGGTGGTATTCTAAGATGAAGAAATTTTCACAGTTAGCATTTCCGTATATCGTGTGGGCAATATTGATGTTAGTATTCCCGATGGTCCTGATCGCACTTTATTCCGTGACAGATCAGGGAAACAGCATCTTATCGTTCACATTTACACTGGAACATTATGCCAAATTTTTTACCGACCCGGATTTCTTATTGATCCTCTGGCGTTCCATTGTAATTGCGGTGAAGACAACGGTGATCTGTCTGTTGCTGGGCTATCCGATTGCATATTATATTGCGCGCAGTGAGCAGAAGAAGCAGAATGCGCTGATTCTTGTGATCACGATCCCGATGTGGATCAACATGCTGGTAAGAACGTATGCATGGATCGGACTCTTAAGCGACGGCGGTCTGATCCAGAGAATCCTGCATATGGTGGGACTTGGAAAGGGATCACTTCTTTATACAGAAGGGGCAGTGCTTTTGGGAATGGTATATAACTTTCTGCCATTCATGATCCTGCAGATCCAGACGTCACTTAGTAAGATGGACAATTCCTTGCTGGAAGCGAGTGCAGACCTTGGGGCAAGCCCGGCGCAGACATTTAAGCGTGTGACACTGCCGCTTTCCGTGCCGGGAATCATCAACGGGATTACGCTGGTATTTCTTCCGGCAGTCAGTTCTTTCTTCATACCGAAGTTGCTCGGCGGCGGTCAGTATTTCCTCATCGGAAATATGATCGAGAACCAGTTCATTACGGTCGGCGAGTGGAACTTCGGAAGTGCCATTTCCATGATCATGGCGGTCATTATGATGGTACTTATGATGGTTGTCCGTAAGATCGAGATTCGTAACCAGGGCGGAAAGGGGGTATAATCGTTATGAATAAGGGAAAACGTCCAATTGGGAAGATCCTTATGATACTGTCGGTTGTATTCTTCTACCTTCCGATCCTGTACATGATTATATTCTCATTTAACGATGGAAAATCACTTACAAGCTTTACCGGATTTTCACTGCGCTGGTATAAGCATATGCTGGAATCGGCAGATATGATGGATGCACTGTCGACGACATTCAGTATCGCGCTGCTTGCGACATTTATCTCAACAGTAGCGGGAACAATTGCAGCGATCGGAGTCAGCAAGTCGAAGAAACTGATACGTGACCTGATGGAGCAGGCGAATAACCTGCCGATCATGAACCCGGAGATCGTAACTGCGATCGGATTCATGTTATTATTCATCACATTCCATGTGGAAAAAGGATACGTTACCATGCTTCTGGCACATATTGCATTCTGTATACCGTATGTTATGTTATCGGTAATGCCGAAGATCAAGTCACTTGATCCGAACCTCGCAGATGCGGCGATGGACTTAGGTGCAACACCGTGGCAGGCACTGACAAAAGTTGTCGTGCCGCAGATCACGCCGGGAATCGTAGCCGGGGCGCTGATCGCATTTACCATGTCGGTGGATGATTTCATCATCTCTTACTTTGTAACCGGACGTGGTGTGAAGAACTTAAGTATCATGGTGTATACAATGAGTAAACGTGTCAACCCGAGTATCAATGCAATCTCGACACTGGTGGTTGTGATCATCACGATCGTACTTGTGATCATCAATGCTGCACCGGCACTTTTTGCAAAACGTGCGAAGAGAAACAGCATCGGCAGACGAAATGTACTGTTACCGGCAGTTGCGGTTGCGTGTGTACTGGCGATCGTAGCCGGAGTTGTGACATATAATAACAAGAAAGAGCCATTGCCATTCGAGGGGCAGACGCTTCGTATCTACAACTGGGGCGAGTATGTAGGTGAACATATTATCCAGGATTTCCAGAAAGAGACAGGGGCAACGGTACTTCTTGAAAATTTTGATTCGAATGAACAGATGTATATTAAGGTCGCAAATGGAGAAGCTTACGACATTCTTGTACCAAGTGATTATATGATCCAGAGACTCATTTCCGAAGGATATTTACAGAAATTGGATAAGTCGAAACTGAACTGTATGGATAAATTATATGATGCGGTCAAAGGACTTCCGTATGATCCGGAGAATGAATATTCTGTTCCGTATTTTTGGGGAACAGTCGGAATCGTGTACGATAAGACAAAAGTCGACATCAAAGACCTGGAAAAAGAAGGCTATAACATTTTCCTGGATCAGAAATATAAAGGGGACATCTACCTGTATGACTCAGAGAGAGATTCCTTTATGATGGCATTGAAGGCATTGGGATATTCGATGAATACGTCTGACGAAAGCCAGATCCAGGAAGCGTATAACTGGCTGGTTCAATGTGTACAGACCATGAAGCCGGAGATCGTTACCGATGAGATCATTGATAACATGGCACAGGGAAGGAAGGCACTTGGTCTGATCTATTCCGGAGATGCGACATATGTGATCAATGAGAATGAAAACATGGGATACTACCTACCGGAAGGCGGAACCAACCAGTGGTCCGACGCCATGGTCATTCCGAAGAATGCGAAGAATCCGGAACTTGCACATGCATTTATCAATTATGCAAGTGATTATGACGGAGCTTATGACAATTCAAGTTATGTAGGTTATACATCGGCGAATAAGAAGGTTATGAAAGATCTGTATGGCAAGGGCGGAGAGTTCGAAGGAATTGATGCATATATACCAAGAACAGATAATAAGAATGATGAAGTCTTTGAGTATAATGAGGAGACGAAGAAAGAGATCAGTAATCTTTGGAGTAAGGTGAAGATTGCGGCTAGTAATACGAATTAGGGGCCAATGGACCAATGGGGACGGGGAAAATGGAATTTTCCCCGTCCCTGTTTCTATTTAAACACATACTTCTGGATCACATCAAACGACGCCGGCCCAACATCCAGAACCGCCTTATGAAACCGCATCTGCGTAAAGTTATCACCCCATTTATTCACCGCATTTTTCTTAAGTTCCAGAAATTCCAGATACCCAATATAGTATTTCAGATAATTAGCCGGATCGGCAATGATCAGATCATAGATATCCTCAATGGTCGCATCATCCGTTATTCCATAAGTGTGGAAAAAAGCCGCCGCATCGGCAAGCTTCCAGCCATCGTAATGGATTCCCATATCGGTAAGTGCATATAGTCCCAGAATGACAGATGAGTTGCGTTGAAATAATGTAGCCTGCTCTTTCGTCAGTGTGGAAAAGTAGTAGCTCATCATCTCGCTGTAAGTGGCCCAGCCCTCGGTGTATCCGCCATAGTTCAGCACACAGCGGATTGGATCGGGATGAAGGCTTGCATAATAGACATTCTGATATAAATGTCCGGGGTAGCCTTCGTGGGCGAGGGTGGTGAAGAGAGAGAGGTTGTCGGTGATGTGTCCGTTGTTGATGTAGATTACATTTTCAGAAGTGTTGTCGATGGCCGGGATCATGTAGAAAGCCGGGCTTAAGTAGTCTTCCATGGATTTCTGGACGTATTTAATCTGTGTATGAATCTGTGGATATGGTGGAAAATCCTTTGTAATCTTGTTTGATAATGTGGATAAAATCTTTTCAGGATCAGATTCGGAGAGTAGAGTACCTTGTGAGCTGAAAATGTCGGAGGTTACGGAAGATGAGCCAGAGGAGGAGTCTTCTGTCAGCACTCGCTGCATAACTGTAAGATCCGAAAGAATCTGTGCATTCGTAAGGTTTTGCAGTTCTGCAATACTGCGTGAGGAACCAGTCTCACTTCTTACCAGATATTCGTAGTAAGTCCGGCCATTTGGAAGATAGCATAGTCCGTTATTATTCTTACCGGAATTGCGAAGCTCGGACAGGCCGGAGATAAGCTGTTCATAAGACGGGAAAATATATTTTTTTATGTAGGCGCTGTTCTGCCGGGTATAGGCTTTTCGTTGTTTTTCGGTGAGGCCGCTGTTTTTTGTGGAAGCAAGTTCATCCAGCCGTTCTACAAAAGAAGAGTAGAGATAATTACTCTCTTTTAAATGAACGAAATCCCGGCATTCTTTGATGATGGAGTCGGCAGTATAGGATGCCATAAAAAGGCCGGATTCGGCTTTTGTGTGTTCAAAATTCAGGATAGATCGGAAGTATTCCGGTGTTTTAGTAAGAAGCTGCAGATAGTTTTCAATATCGGAGATCTCATAAAAACGGTATTCTGATAAGATGACCGGAAGCTGTGACTGAGTTCCTGTGAGAGGTGCAAGTGGTTCGTCGTAGAGTGTATAAGGGGACAGATCATAGGCAGAATTCAGATAGTCATTCAGCACATCATAAGTAAGACGGTTGTCTTTGGAAAGAGATGTTCTGTTATAGGAGCGAAGTCTGGTCCGTTCCGCATCGACACTAGACCGGACCAGTTCGGGATCGGTGGTACATTGTCCATAAGAAATGGGCGCATTTTCTATGCCATATTTTTCGGGATTTTTTAAGGTGTAGTGGAGAGTAATTGTATTTCCACTGATTTCCTGTCGGAAAAGTTCAGAAGTATATTTCGAAAATGCCTGATCCGCATCCTGTTGAGAATGAAAGAACAGAAGAAAAAGGAGTAGAAGTACGGATGCAGACGGAAGCAAAAAGAGTAATGGCTTCCGTTTAAATTTTTCGAGAAATTTTTGCATAAAAATCCCCATATAAATCATTTGTATCATTTATATGGGGATTTCCTGCAAATATGTATTCATTGTTTATAACCGGAAGCCAATATCATAAACTTCCGGTAACTTATATGACTTATAATCCGGTAATCAGCTCAACAATAAAGACGCCGAGACATGCGAACAAGGATACCTTCAGCAGGCTCTTGCCACGGTAGGCCAGAAATACGGCGATGATAAATCCGGCAAGTGCAGACCAGATATTCGCAGTGGCACTGAGGATTGCCGGGAATGTCATAGCAGCAAGCGTCACATAAGGGACATAGTATAAAAATGATTTGATATACGTGCTTTTAATCTCTTTGCGGATCAGCGTCAGCGGAAGCATACGGATCAGGTAAGTAACTGCCGCCATCACAAATATGTAAATGTAAATATTATGATTCATGGTGTGCCTCCTTTGTACTGTCACTCAATTCGCCAGCTTCTTCCAGTTCATCGTACTCGTCCTCTTTCAACGGGAAGAAATAAGCAGCAATTCCTGCAATGATCAGAGTAATGATGATAATACGGAATCCGGATGAAATATTCCTAAGCCCGGGTGTTTTGTCAAATAAAAAGCTGGCTGCCATGGAAATGACAACAACACCTGCGAGTACACGGTTGTTACGGGCCGGCGGAATGATGATCGCCAGAAACATACCATAAAGTGCGACACTTAATGCACTGACAACACGAGCCGGTAATATATTACCGGACAGGATTCCAAGAAATGTACCGAATACCCATCCGAATACAGAGATAAATATAACCCCGTAAGAATAAAAAGGACTCAGCTTCCCACCCTTACAGACTGTGACACCGAAGATCTCATCGGTTACACCATAAGCAATGAAAAAACGGTGGATCAGTGGTGCTTCCGGATCAATCTTCTGCGAAAGTGCGCAAGACATCAGACAGTATCTTAAGTTGATGATAAGCTGTGTGATGGCCATCTCTATATAAGAAGCAGTCGATGCGATCAGCGACAGCCCTGCAAACTGTCCGGCGCTGGTCACATTTGTCAGAGAGATCAGAACCGCATCAAAGATCGAAATTCCGACTTTTTTTGCCATGATCCCAAATGTAAATGAAACCGCTATGTATCCAAGACAGATCGGTATTCCGTCCTTGAAACCGGCGGTGAAATATTGTCTTCTAGTCATAATAAATTCCCCAATCTTATGTGTAGTTTCTGTAAATAACGAGAATATTATAAGCGCTCTGATTGGTTGCGTCAATGATGTGAAAAGTGGAAGAACCTAATCATCAATAGGATCTTCCACTTTTTCAAATAAATCTCCAACAGGACAGTTTAGAATTGTGCTTAATTTATCGAGATTTTCAAAACGAATAGAACTTGTTTCGTTATTTACCATTCGGTTAAAGTTTTGATAACTTAAATCTAGTTGTTTGAATAACCAGTATTTTGTATGATTCTGAGATTCTAAAATTTCTAAAATTCTTAATTTCACCATATTTTTCACCTGCTTTTTGATGATTATATCGGAAAAAGTATGCTTGCATGAATGATGTGTGCATTATATAATGTGCACATAAGATACCGAAAAATACATGGAGGAAAGACTGATGAAAAAGAAGAAAATTTTAATGTTGGTATGTATGGCAGTATTGGCAGTAACAGTTGTTATACCAGTAAATGCGGCAAAAAAAACAAACAAAAAACAGATTCAAGTATTAAATCTATATCAGGATCAAAAGACAGATATTGAAGAAGCAGAATATTTGGTTTCTTATCTGGAAGATAAAAATATTGATGAAGAATCGGTGGAAAAACAAGAAAAAGAGGAATGGTATATTGATATAAAAACAGGAAAAATCACAAAAGATTCGCAATATAAAAGACATTTTTATAATGATGGTTGGACGATAGAATTTAAAGATGATAAAGGAAAAATATTGTATTCTACTGAAGATGAAGAAGATGAGGGAGGTTATAGAGTATTACATGAGTTTAATAAAGATAAATTTCTGGTTGTAGAAAGACTGGAAAGTATAGATGAGAGGTCTATATATCTGGGATTTATGAATGCAAAAGGAAAATGGAAACAAGATCCATGGAAAGTGGATAATGATTTATTGGGAAGTGGATATAAGGGAGATGAATTATTCCAACTGGGAAAAGGCATTGTGGGATTTTGTATAAAAAATACTGGAACAAGTACGTTACTGGTATTTGATTCTAATACAGATAAAGTATTTTCAATCTCTAATGTATGGCCAAAAAATTTGTATTATTGTGGCGGGAAAATGGTATATCAGATATGGGAGGCATCACGTACATATGAGATTTGTGTGGCTGATAGTGAGGGAAATGTCACCAAACTTCATGAAGAAGGAGTTGATTTATTAGATTCAAATGAAAATGGTTTTTTGACAGACGAAAACGGCATTTCTTTTTATGATTTAAGTGGCAATTTACAATGGTCATTTAACAAATATGATGTAAGCAGTGCATGGTTATATGGAAAAAATGTATTTGTTAAATTAAATGGAAATGATGGAAACACATATATTTCTAATATTGATCAAAAAACAGGAGAGCTTGCATATGAACCTATTCGTATTTTTAATGATGAAATTACAGGTAAATATATGGTGGATATAAGAAGTAATAAAGATAATTTGGAGATTGTAAATTTAGTAAATGGAAAGTCAAAAAATACTATAAAGGTATCTGCAAAATATATATCAAAATCTAAAGTAAAATATTGTGGAAATGGTATCTTTGTCTTTTCGACTATTAGTGAAAAAAATAATGTTGGAGACTGCAGAATTTTTGATGTTAAAGGGAAAGAGATTAGACCGTATGTTGAAAAATAAGAGGAAAGAGCAGATATGAATAAATCTAAGAAGAGTATAATTTTAATCTTTGCAGTTATTATGATAATGGTAATAACTGGTTTGGGATTTTGTAAAGGAAGAACTCAAAAAAAAAATACAAAGGAGAAAAAAATAGAAAAGGTAGAGAATGGGAAAAAAACGATCAAATATTTGAATAATGAAGTTACTAAGGATAAGCAAACAGGAATTTCTTATGTAAAAAATGTTATAGATATTTTTTTTGATGAAAGTATATCGGAAACAGAAAAAACAGAAATTATTGATGAAGTTCAAGGAAGTATTATTGACAGCATACCATCTGTAAATCAGGTCCAGATAAAGATTCCGGAAACAGATTATCAAGGCTTAAAAAGATCTATAGAAATTATAGAAGAGAAAGAGGGAGTTTTAGCTGCAACAAGTGATATAGTAATGCCGATTGATATGAGCAGCAGGAAAGAATTTAAAGCAGAGAATCCCAAAAAAGATTATACGAATAAAGAGGACTGGTATCAAAAGATAGGAGCGGAAAGTTTCGAACGATATAAAACATCTCATATTAATGTGGGAGTTGTTGATGTTGGATTTGACTTTAATCATGCGGATGTAGACATTATAGATTTATCTAAGATTAGATCCAAAAAAAAGGATCATGGAACACATGTGGCCGGAATAATAGGAGCAAAACATAATAATTATGGAATAAATGGAGTTCTTTCAAATTGTACATTATATGGATATGACTGTTTGCCAGATGAAAATCAAAAACCATATATGATGTCACAGTCGTGTATGTTATATGGATTAATTGCCTGTGTAGAGAAAGGCTGTAAAGTAATAAATTATTCGGTTGGATTTAGTGAGGATGAAAAAAATTTGACCGATATAGAGAAGTATGAAATGGGAAATAATTGGTCTAAATATATGTATATAATGTTGCACAGGGCAAAAATCAGACAGTCAGGTAATAAAGACGATTTTATAGTGGTTCAGGCTGCTGGTAACGGTTATAGAAAGAATAAGATTGCAAATATCAAAGGAAGAGATGCAAGCAATACAGGTTTTTTTGCCTGTATTTCTAAAGAAAATTGTTATCATAAAGATGATATTTCTGTAAATGATATTTTGGACAGGATATTAATTGTTGCTAATGCAGAAGAAGAAAAGGACGGATATATTCTTGATGCGACATCAAATGGGGGTGAAAAGATTAGTGTTTCAGCACCAGGAGATAATGTATATAGTACAGTTAAAGGTGGATATGCTATGGATGGTGGAACATCTATGGCAGCACCGATGGTAGCAGGGGCGGCAGCTGGAATATGGTCAATATATCCAGAAATGACAGGAGCAGATGTAAAAAATGCGATAGTAGAAACTGCTGAAGATAAAGTAAAGAGTAATCCCAAAGCACCAAATTCAGCAGATAATAATCAAAATATATATAAATTTTTAAATATAAAAAAGGCTTTGCAATATTGTGAAATGAAAAAAATAAAAGAAAAAGAAGTAGCAGAAATGGCAGAAGAAAAGTCGGAAACAAAAGGAGAGAAGTTTACAGGAACAGCAGAAGACATGAGAGCGGCTATGGAAAAAGCCACAAATTTAAAAGTTGTGTACATAACAACAGCAGATTTTGATGCGGATGGAAATAATGAATCATTTGCGCTTGCTACAGATGATTCAAAAGATCCATATTGGGGATATCATACGGCTGAGATTTGGTTTGTTGACAGTAATGGTGAGTGTCAGTGTATTAAAAAAGAGGAAAACATATCAAGGAATGATGAAGTTTTAGGAGGAAGAAATCTTTTCTTTAATTATGAAAAACATGAGTATCAAACATCGTCTGTCAGTTGTTTATATGGAGTGAAAAATGGACAGCCGTACGAGTTGCAGATATCTGGAAAGTATATGAATTTTAGAATTGACGAAAATCGCAATAAATATATAGCAGAAGACCCAGAATATAACGAGGGACAACAATATGAAGATATATTTTTTGAATATGATGAGAATATAGAAGAATTTTATAAAATTACTAATTAGGATGTGGAAAAATATGATTTTCATTTTTATGGATTCAGTGTTGCTTGCTGCGCTGATTTTTGGTGGATTAGCAACAGGAGCAGGTGTGACGAGCGTAGTAGTAGCATTTATATTGAAACATAAAACAGTAATTGTTGTAATAACAGTATTGGGAGTACTTGTAAGTGAAATAGTGACATATGGAGAAATAACGGATAAAATTAAGGCAATTATATATATAATTATCAATACTGTGTTCGATCTTATTTTACAAACAGGGTATATTGCAATTACTTTAATGTATTTGAATTGTATTTCTGATAATTTTAAAACACATTCAGGATGGATGGTAATTATGTTTATACCGGCTTTGGCGGAAATTTTACTGATAACTGGAATTGCATTTGGAGGCGGAGCCTGGCTGCCATATAAGATGAATGAGGGATTTGCAATGGAAGCGGAAATAGGTGGCTTCATCAATTTGGTGCAAAATATTATAGTTAAAGTGATATGGATGCATTTTTACGTTGGAATGTGTTATATGTTTTTAACGACAATGTACCCAAAAGCATATAGCTTTGTTTTTGAAAATACATATGTAGATAGTGTTTTGAAATATTTTGGAAAATACATAGAACAGTTATTTACATATATCATCAGCAAATAAAACAACATTTTTAAATTATAGAAAATGTAAAATGGTGAATGTGTGAAATAGTGATTCCAGAAATCCATACATTTAAAAAGTTAGAATCGTCGCAATCAATTTGCAACAAAAAACAGAATCGTTGCAAATCATTTGCGACGATTTTATTAGTGTACCGAGCATAGCATTAATCTTACTGGTGCAAGTCCAGTCACGGGTATTTACCGCCAAGTGTAGCGAACCACAAGTCGGTATCAGTAACGGTATGGATGGAGGAAGTGGTGTAGCAAAGTTCTTGAGCCTACGAACAGAAACTTGATCAGGCGATTAGGTGGGTGAGATTGCAAATCAAATCGAAGCCCAAATGGTAAACGTAAACCGAATATGTAGTAGCAATAATTCATACCTTTTTAGCTGTATTTTGTATCGTAAACAGAAAGAAAATGCACTATAATCCAAGGCAATGAAAGTACTTAAAAAGTAGTTTCGTTGCCTTGGTTCCATTTTTAGAAAGAATAATACTTAGGTGGGAAAATTCCCAGGCGCTGTGTGGAGTTTTCTGTAAGAAGCCGGGGAAAGACCGCACTGTTTCTTGAAAAAGGAAGAAAAGTGGTGAGGGTCTAAGAACCCAAGCTGTGTGGAGATGGCAGAAACAGGAAGAGTGGTGCGGCTTAGCATGGACTGGGCCAGCTTGCACTTCTGGGACAGGTAATACTGGTAGGGAGCAACATGATATACCTCCTGGAACAGGTGGATGAGCCTGGAGCGGGACAGGGAAACGGTATCTGCCAGATGATCCAAGGACAGACTTTCTGTTAAGTGCATATCGATATAATTGCGGATCGCCAGTGCAGTAGGATTGATGGGAACTTTGTTTGCCAGAAAATCCGCAAGCTCCTGAATATATTGATGGAGCAGTACAGCCAGCTTGTCAGCAGAGTGTACAGGGTCGGCGGTAAAGGCATCAAGGATCCGGGTCAGAGGTGTTTCGTTATGGAAGCGGGGGATCAGGGTGACACCGTCTAAGCCGTAATCGGAGAGAAGATGCTGTACCAGACTGCCGCTGACATTGAACCAGATCTTGGTCCAGGGATCAACTTTGTCTGAATAGTAGTGGTGGTAGGTGCCGGCAGTAAGGATATAGGCATCTCCGGCATTTACAGTGAGGATACTGCCGTTTCGCTCGATATGTCCACGGCCGCTTAAAACGTATTCAAACACACACAGGGGTCTGCGATAAACCAGGATCTCATAGGCAGGATCCGGGTAAGTGATACCGGCCATGATGGGAGAAAAGCTTTCCGCGGTAGGGCCGGTGTAGACAGTGTATTTTTCAATCTGTGTGCGTGTAATTTCCTGAGGCATGGTGGTTCCTCCATTTTTTGAAAGCAAATTGCAATAATGTAATAACAGCATTGTAGTAAAAAGGAGCAAGCCTGTCAACTATGGCTTTCACTATATAAAATAAAAATGAAATCAACCCAAATAAATGATCACAGGAGGACAAAATTATGACACAAATACCCAGACCGGAGCATCCCCAGCCCCAGATGAAGAGGGAGCATTGGAAAAACCTGAATGGAGAATGGGATTTTTCCTTTGACTTTGGATGCAGCGGCATAGATCAGAAATGGCAGGAAGGAAAGACAGATTGGGAGAAGAAGATCCTGGTGCCCTTCTGCCCGGAAAGTGATCTGAGTGGAATCGGCTATAAGGACTTTATCCCCGGCGTATGGTATCACCGCACCATCACATTGACAGGGGAGGAGCTGAAGGGAGATCTTCTCTTACACTTCGGCGCAGTGGACTATGATGCAAGAGTATGGATCAATGGAGTAGAGGCAGGCAGACACCAGGGCGGTTATGTTTCCTTTACGTTTGATATTACAAAGCTTGTAAAGGAAGGAGAAAATGACATTACGCTTTTTGCAGCAGATGATGTGAGAAGCGGAAAGCAGCCCAAGGGAAAGCAGAGTCATTTCTTCTACTCCATAGGCTGTGATTATACCAGAACGACAGGTATCTGGCAGACGGTATGGCTTGAGTGGGTACCGGAAAGCTACATTGAAAAAGTGCAATATTATCCAAACCTGGCAGAGGCAACTCTGGGAATTAAGGCGGTAGTAAAGGGGCAGGGCACACTGGAAGCAAAGGCCTTTTATGGGGGAGAGCCCTGTGGCAGCGTAAGTGCAAAGTCAGAGGGCGGCACCGTTACCATGACACTTCCTTTGTCCCGTCTGGAAAAGTGGGAGCCGGGTCATGGCAGACTGTATGACCTTACATTAACCTATGGAGAAGATAAGGTAGAAAGCTACTTTGGTATGCGTGAGGTAAGACTGGATGGAGAGAAATTCCTCATCAACGATAAGAGCGTGTTCCAAAGACTGGTGCTGGATCAGGGCTTCTATCCGGATGGCATTTACACAGCGCCTACAGAGGAAGCACTTGTCAAGGATGTGGAACTGTCCATGGCTGCAGGCTTCAACGGCGCAAGACTCCATCAGAAGGTATTTGAGCCTCTGTTCTTGTATCACTGCGATAAAGCAGGCTATCTGGTATGGGGCGAGCAGGGCTGTTGGGGACTGGATTACAGCAATCCCGCAGCATTAAAATATTTCCTGCCTGAGTGGATGGAAGCCTTGGAGAGAGACTTCAACCATCCCGCCATCATCGGCTGGTGTCCGTTTAATGAGACATGGGATTATGAGGGAAGAAGACAGGATGACAGCTTACTGGCCAATGTGTATAAGATGACAAAGCTGTATGACACCACCAGACCCTGCATTGATACCAGCGGAAATTATCATGTGGTGACGGACATCTATGACTTACACAATTATGAGCAGGATCCGGCAAAGTTTGCAGCAACCTACGAGTCCTTTAAACAGGGAGGTGATTTGGAAGATAATCATGGCTACAGGCAGACACCTGTAAAGGGTATCCCTACCTTCATCAGTGAGTATGGCGGTATCAAGTGGGACGAGGAAGGTGTTGAAAAGGATGGCTGGGGCTATGGTGCAGGTCCTGCTACCAAGGAGGAATTCCTGAACCGATATAAGGGACTGACCGATGCCCTTTTGGACAATCCCCATATGTTTGCCTTCTGCTATACCCAGCTGTATGATGTGGAGCAGGAGTTAAACGGTCTGTATACCTATGAACGTAAACCCAAGTTTGATATGGATGTGATAAAGGCAATCAATGCCCGTAAGGCAGCAATCGAGGATTAAAAGCATCCCGCAGAGTATAAAAGAAAGCGTGTGAGAGACATTGGGGTCTGACCCTCTTACAATTTATTTGGTGCCTTGATCCTGCTGCTTTTTTTCTTCCGCAGAACAGAAAAAGCGTATTTTTATCATAAGGGTCAAGTTCAAACTGAAAGCGTACAATAGAAGCAAATCCATCGATCCCCCGGCGGAGATCCGTATAACCGGGGGCCAGATAAACTTTTTTGAAGTGTGAAACAGCGGCATCATTCAACATGACTAAATGCCTCTACCAGACAACGGAGCAACTGGGGAGAAACTGAAGAAAATATATCTGCCGAAAGTCCATTTCCGTTTTTGATACACATCACTGGAACTTCGAGCACAGTTGCTGTTCTTTCCGCTTTTAAACGCGGAAGTTCAACGAAAGCAGGCTTTTCTGCCTCAGGAAGCTGATCCAGGTACATCTGCCGAACCCTTTTCCGTGGATAATAATAGTTGGCTTTTGTAATGTTATTTTGTTCACACCAGGTCGATACATCCATACCTTCCGGACGGTTCTGACATTCTCTGATCTGTTCTGCCCAGTGCATAAGGCGGACCTGCTGTGCAACCAGACTGGTTTATTCTGCCATAGTGAATACCTCCATAAATGATAGTCAGTCTAAAAAGTTGAGTCACTCAACTTTTTAGACGAGTTCAAACATCCTTTCTGCAAATCCTATTTATAACAAGTAAATTTTACCTCTATTTTTCACTTTTGGTTCTTGGTGAACTCTTGTATCATACACAAAATCTTCCAAAATTACAATAATCTTGAAATAGTGTTATGTTTCTTGGAATTTTATTATATCTTATTTTGGAACTTTTTCTTATAATAACATCATCAAGAAAAACAAAGACAGGTAATCATAAAAGGAGGATTCAATTATGAAGAAGAAAAAGATTCTTGCACTTGTACTTGCAGCTTCAATGGCAGGCGGAATGCTTGCAGGATGTGGAAGCACATCAAGCGGAGATGAAACAGCGAAAGGAGATAAGTCATCCGGAAAAGTTTATTATCTGAACTTTAAACCAGAGCAGGCTGACCAGTGGGTAGAACTTGCAAAAGAGTATACAGATGAGACGGGTGTTCAGGTTGATGTACAGACAGCAGCATCAGGAACTTACGAGTCACAGTTGAAATCAGAGATGGCAAAAGATGAGGCACCAACATTGTTCCAGGTAAACGGACCGGTTGGACTTGCTACATGGAAAAATTATTGCTATGACCTTTCAGACAGCGATGTTTATAAAGATGTCGAGTCTGACGATTATATATTAAAAGATGGCGACGCAGTAGACGGAATCGCTTATGTTATTGAGACTTATGGTCTGATCTACAACAAAGCTCTTCTGAACAAATACTTCGAATTGCCGGATGCAAGTATCAAATCAATTGATGATCTGAATAACTTCCAGGCACTTAAGACAGTTGCAGAAGAGATTCAGGCACACAAAGATGATCTTGGAGTAGAAGGAGCTTTTACTTCAGCAGGAATGGATTCTTCCTCTGACTGGAGATTCAAGACACACCTTGCAAATCTTCCAATCTACTATGAGTATAAGGCAGACGGAATTGACAGCACAGATGCAATCAAAGGAACATACCTTGACAACTACAAACAGATCTGGGATCTGTATCTGAACAACTCTACATGTGAGCCATCTATGATTTCTTCTAAGACAGGAGATGACGCAGCAAGTGAATTTGCACTTGGCGAAGCAGTATTCTATCAGAATGGTACATGGGCTTACAATGATATCAAAGATAATGAAGTAGCAGATGAAGATATGGGAATGCTTCCAATCTACATCGGAGTTGATGGAGAAGAAAATCAGGGACTTTGTACAGGATCTGAGAACTACTGGTGTGTAAATAAGAACGCTTCAGAAGAAGACATTCAGGCAACACTTGATTTTATGAAATGGGTAGTTGAGAGCGATGAAGGTCGTGACATGCTGGCTAACGAGATGGGATTTGTAACACCGTTCACAACATTCTCAGATTACCTTCCGGACAACCCGCTTGTAAAAGCAAATGCTGAGTATACAGAGGCAGGAAAGACACCAGTAAGCTGGAACTTTACAACAATGCCATCTGAGAACTGGAAAAACAATCTTGGTGGAGCTCTTCTGAACTATGCACAGGGTACAGGCGCATGGGATAGTGTACAGACAGCATTTGTTGATGGATGGGCTGAAGAATACGCAGCAGCAAACGAATAAAAAAGACTTTTCACAGGATAGGCAGATAAAAAGGCTGTGAAATAGAGAAGAAGATCAAACAGCCTGCCAACGAGCATACCGGGGCAGGCTGAAATTATGTAATTAGAATTGTGAAAAGCAAAGGCGCAGAAAGGCTTTTTACAGAAAAGAAAGACAGGAGGAGAAGAACATGCAAAAAGCAATAAAGAGATATTTTCCGGTATTTGTATTGCCGACGCTGATTGCATTCACGATAGGTTTCCTTGCACCGTTTGTGTTAGGCGTATATCTTTCGTTCTGCAAGTTCACAACGGTGACAGACGCTAAATTTATTGGACTTAGCAACTATGCAAAGATCCTTGGAGACGGAGATTTTCTTCACTCTCTTTGGTTTACCGCATTATTTACAATTGTGACAGTATTATTGATCAACATTTTTGCATTTGCGGTAGCAATGCTTTTGACAAAGAATATTAAGGGAACCAATATTTTCCGTACTGTATTTTTTATGCCGAACCTGATCGGTGGTATTGTACTTGGGTATGTATGGCAGCTGTTATTAAATGGTATTCTGGCACATTTCCAGAAAACACTTACATATTCTTCAAAATATGGTTTCTGGGGATTGGTTATCCTGATGCTCTGGCAGCAGGTTGGATACATGATGATCATCTACATCTCAGGAATCCAGAATATTCCTGGAGAGCTGATCGAGGCAGCACAGATTGATGGAGCGAATAAAGTACAGCTTTTAAGATATGTTACAATTCCGATGGTTATGCCATCCATTACAATCTGTACTTTCCTGACACTTACAAACGGATTTAAACTTTTCGACCAGAACCTTGCATTGACAAACGGTGGACCGGACAAGATGTCAGAAATGCTTGCCCTGAATATCTATTATACATTCTATGGAAGAACTGGCTGGGAAGGTGTAGGACAGGCGAAAGCAGTTATCTTCTTTATTATCGTAGGAGTGATTGCATTGATCCAGAATAAACTGACAACATCAAAGGAGGTGCAGCAGTAATGAATAAAAAAGTAAAACATGGTACATTATTAACCGTTATTTTTACACTACTCAGCCTGCTGTATCTGTATCCGATCATACTGGTATTTATCAACTCCTTTAAGAAAAAAGTCTATATCAGTAAAGCACCGTTCGAGATACCGACCGGAAAGATGTATGTCGGATTAGAGAACTATATCCGTGGTATTAAGCAGACACGGCTGATTCAGGCATTTGGATGGAGTTTATTTATCACAATCTTATCTGTAGCAGTGATTATCTTATGTTGCTCCATGTGTGCATGGTATATCTGCCGCGTGAAGACAAAATTTACAAAGATCCTTTACATGCTTTGCCTGTTTGCAATGATCGTGCCATTCCAGATGGAAATGTTTACATTATCCAAGATCGCAAATATGCTTCATATGGGAAATCCGTGGGGACTGGTTGTGATCTACCTTGGATTTGGTGCAGGACTTTCCGTCTTTATGTTTACCGGGTTCATGAAATCCATTCCATTGGAGATTGAAGAGGCTGCAATGATTGATGGATGCACACCAATCCAGACATTCTTCAGAATTGTACTTCCGATTGCAAAGCCGACTTGCGTAACAGTTACAATTCTTCAGGCAATGTGGATTTGGAACGACTACCTGCTTCCATCACTTGTACTGGATCAGAGAAAATATAAGACAGTGCCGATGGCAGTTCAGTATCTGAAAGGTGGATACGGTTCTGTAGATATGGGAGCAATGATGGGAACTCTGGTTCTTGCAATTGTGCCGATTATCATCTTCTACCTGTTCTGCCAGAGATATATTATCGAAGGCGTTGTAGCCGGAGCGGTTAAAGGCTAGTGTGGACATTGTCTAAAAAATGAATTAAAATAGAATTATAAAAATTAAAAAAAGACAGCAGAGAGTGAGTGAACATTCCCTGCTGTTTTCGGACGTTATAAAAGGAATAGTGAAAATGTAAAGTGAACGTGTGGGAGGAGTGGGGAAATGATTACAATATTGATCGTGGATGATGAAAAACTGGAGCGAAGGGGAATCCGCTTTCTGTTAAAGAGGGAGGAAGGAGAATTCCAGATCCTAGAAGCAACGAATGGAAAGGATGCACTGGGAGTATTAGAATCAAACCATGTGGATATTTTATTTTCGGATGTAAAGATGCCTTATATGAATGGACTGGAGCTGACGAAAGCAGTGAGAGAAGATCATCCGGATATGGAAATCGTGATCTTCAGCGGGTATAATGATTTCTCTTATGCAAAAGAAGCATTGCGGTATGGAGTTGTGGACTATGTTCTGAAGCCGGTTGATCCGGAGGAATTCCATAAGACTTTTCAACGAGTGATGGAAAATATTTCTTCTAAGATAGAGAAAAAAGAGCAGCAGGAAAAGAAAGAAGATTATCTGAAAAAATACTTTTTACTGAAATATCTGTATGGGGGAAAAGAGGAAGATTTTGTTCAGTTTAAGAAACTTACAGATGGAATGGAAGATGATCTGTCCCAATTTACCCGTATGGTTCTTGTCAGTGCCTCAAATGGATTCTTCGAAACGGAAGAGGAACATTTCCTGATGAGCCTGAAGGAAGAGGTGCAGAGAGAGTTTCATTATGTGAATCTGAATTCGAACGAATCCATCTTTTTGTTCACGGAAAAATATGCAGATTATCATGGAATCGTAGAGAAAATGTACCGTTTTTTTGCGCACCAGTTTGACAGTGAATGTTATTTTGCAGTCAGTGAGGAAATCGAAGATGGAAAAAATCTGGCAGAGGAATTTAAGGTGCTGGAAGGAATGTTAGAAGAGCAGTTCTATCAGCCACGTCAGCATCTGTTTTTCCACGGGGAGAAGCAGGAAGAGAAGAAAGCTGATCCGGCAGAAGATTCTGAAATCATGGAACAGATTACGAAAGATATTCAATATAAAGATCTGCCACATCTCCGTCAGGATTTTCAGAGACTGGAAGAAAAATATCGTGCACATAAGCAATTTTCGGATATGTATGTAAAGTTTGTATTTTCTGGAATTATGAAAGAATTGCTCGACCAGATGGAAGGGCTGGATGAAAAGATGCTTTCAAAGAGAGTGGATCGATTATATCGTTGCAGAAACCTTAATGATGTGATTGCTATAGTAGAAGAAGTACTTCAGGAATATGAACATTGCATACAAGAGCAGGAAGATGGGTTCCGATCAGAAGTTACAACCGTGAAGGGATATATTTATCACCATTATAAGGAAAAGGATCTGGGAGCAGAGACACTTTCCGCAATGGTTTTTCTGTCACCGGGATATTTAAGTGCTGTATTTAAAGAAGAAACAGGGATGACACTGAACCGTTTTATCCGTGAAGTGCGAATGAATAAAGCAAAAGAGCTTTTAGAGACAACGAATATGAAAATCTCCCAAATTGCGAAAGAAGTAGGATTTTCCAATAACTCATACTTCTGCAGAAGTTTCAGAGAGTTTTTCGGAGATACACCGGAAGCATGCAGGAAAGGAATAGCGGCGGATGAAAAAACAAATACGGAAGTTGATCCATCGATTTGAAAATCTGAAATTTCGTAAAAAACTGTCTGTTTTGATGCTGATTGCAGGACTGGTTCCGGTAGGATTCCTTGCTTTTTCCATGCAGTATGGCATGATGAATCAATTGCGAGAGAAGGAACAGTACAATCTGGAGAAAATGTTGGAACAGTCAGTGAGTTCGATTGAGAATCAGTCTCAGATCTATAAGAACCTGGTTGATTATCTGTCTTATTCTCAAAATCTCAGGAATATTTTTGATGTGGAGACAGAGTCGGATTATGAGAAGTATTTGAAATATGTGAAGGTGGCTGATCCACTGTTGCAGATGCCGACGATCTATCACAAAGAGATCCAGAGCATTACATTATATTCTGACAATATAGAAGTGCCACATGGAGATACACTTCTTCCAATGTCGGAAGCGGAGAATCAACAGTGGTATTCCAGGTTGAATGAGGGAACATTAATGCAGTGGAGCATCACTCGCGGTGTGAATAAATCAATCATTGCCAGTCGGAAATTCTATGACAATGATACGATCAAAGCGGTGTTGGAGATGCGTCTGGATTATGAAAAAGTTCTTGAACCATTCATGAGCCAGCTTACAGATAATACAGGAGGCATGATTCAGGATGATAATGGAAATATTGTCTATGCCGAGTGTTCTATGGATAAGAAATATCGTCCGAAGGATATTGAGAGTCCGAAAGATATCAGTGAGAATTATTATCTGGTACAGCGGACAATGAAGGATACAGGATGGAATTTCTATATCTATCGTCCAAAGGAAGTAAGTGAAAACGCAATCCATAAGCTTTTGCTCAAAAATATTCCGATTATTTTGATCAGTGTTCTTCTTCTGAGTTTTCTGGGATATGTTTTTTCTCTCCGTATGGTATCGCAGTTGGAGTTATTGACTGAAAATATGAACCTGATCAATATGGGACTTCGTAAAGTTACCGTGCAGAGTAAATCCAAAGACGAGGTGGGTGTGCTGATCCGGTCATTTCGGCGCATGATGGATCAGATGAACCATTTGATCTCAGAAGTATATGAGAGTAAGATCCAGCTTCAGAACAGTGAGATGAGAGCACTGCAGGCACAGATCAATCCACATTTCCTTTATAATTCGCTTTCAATTATCAACTGGAAAGCAATTGAAGCGGGGGAGGATGAAATCAGTCATGTGACATTGGCACTGTCTACTTATTATCGGACAAGCTTAAATCGTGGTGAAACAATGACTACAGTGGCAAAAGAAATTGATAACATCCGTGCATATCTCAAAATCCAACTTGTTATGCATGATAACGAGTTCCGTGTGGTTGAACAGATTTCGGATGGTCTTAATGATTATCTGATACCGAAGTTGATCCTGCAGCCACTTGCAGAAAATGCAATCGATCATGGAATTGATGTGTCAGATAATGAGAATCCGACGTTGTGGCTGACGATTCGTGAAGAGGCTGAGCACATTTTCTTTGAAATCAGGGACAATGGTGCGGGAATGACGCAGGAGAAGGCGGATCAGATTCTGACATATCAGTCCTCCGGTTATGGTGTGCGAAATGTCTGTGACAGAATCCATGTCCTTTATGGAGAAAAAGGTGAGATGAAGATAGAAAGTACTCCAGGAAAAGGAACGCGGGTCTTTATCCGAATTCCGAAGAACACGGAGGCGAAGGTGTTATGAAAAACGATATGAAAAAGCGAATTCTCTCAGCCCAGCTTGCATTAATTTTATTGATGATGCTTTGGTGCGGAACCTATTTTGAGACGAAGGAAAGTCAAAGACAGATGGAACAGTTAGAAGCATCCCAAAGTGAGTCTGGTGCAAACAATGCAGTTGAAGTGAAAAGAAAGCTGATGTATAAAGCGATGCATACACCACTTGGGAAATATCCTGAGGCTGTTACCTATACACTTGGCAAGATTGCAGGGGCGAATAATTCGAATCTTCCTGTAGGAAATACGTACGAAAATAATGCATATACGAGATATTTGAAGAAAATACTTAATATTCAGAATGAAGATGTCTTTGAATTGCAGGATGGCAATACTTATGAAGAGGCGGTCAATGTAGCGATTGAAGATCGTGATATTCCAGACGTGCTTGTTGTGAAGGGAAGAGATAACCTGCTCCGCCTGATTGAAGCAGGCCTGATCGAAGAACTTACAGAAACGTATGAAGAGTGTACGACAGATACGATCAAAGAAATGTATGAAAGTTATGGAGATTCTCTTTTACAGTCTGCAACCGTGGATGGAAAGCTATATGCATTTCCGAATACGGTGATTGACGATGGAACTCCGCTTCTTTGGCTGCGGAAAGACTGGATTGAGAAGTTGGGATTAAAGGAACCGGAAACAGTAGGAGAAGCGTTGGAAGTGATCCGGGCATTTGTAGAACAGGATGCAGCAGGAGACGGTCAGACAATCGGCCTTGCCTGTAGTACAGACGTGGTTGCCGGTGCGGATCAGACTTATGGAGTGGATGCAACTTTTATACATGCCGGTGCAATGCCATGTCACTGGATACTGGATAAAAATGGAAATGTAGTTTATGGGTCAGTAACACAGGAAACAAAAGAAGCGCTTTTGAAACTTCACAATCTATATGAGGATGAGATACTCGACCAGAGATTCCTGCTACGAAAGACGGAAAACATAGATGATCTGTTAAAAACCGGACATTGCGGTGCTATCTGTGGACGCTGGTGGGCTCCGAATAACCCGTTGAGTGCAGCATATAATGTCGATTCAAATGCAGAGTGGAAACCGTATCTTTTAGACAAAGAACAGGTAAATGAGACGCAGAAGATATCAGTTTTTGAATCGTATGACCAGTGGATGTATGTGGTGGTGCGTAAAGGATATGAGCATCCGGAAATTGTAGCAAAGTATGTGAGTGCGATTTTTGATCAGTCTAGATATGCAAATGATAGTGCGGCAAGAGAAGTGAATGATTATTTTTCTATTAATGTAGATCCGACGGCCCGGCCACTGAATATTAATGTGGATTATGAGGATGCACTTTACCGTACGACAGAACATATTCAGGCAGCACTGGATAAGACGCTTGATGTATCAGAGCTTAGCGGTTTGGAAAAGTCTTATTTTAATACATGCAAATCTTACTTGAATGGACAGCTGACAACCGCGAATGGATGGGCGGCGTATGCGTCAAGAATTCAGGCTGTGGGGGAACTGCAGAAGGCAGGAATAACAAGTACATCGACATTGCCTCTGGAAAATGTAAATGCAGAAATTCCGCAAGAATTACAGGAACTGGAACAGGAAGCATTTCTTCAGATCATTAGTGGGGAGAAACCAGTGGATTACTTTGATACTTTTGTGGCAGAATGGTATGCAAACGGTGGAAAAGTGCTGACCGAACGGGTGCAGAACGCCTATGAAAGTGGAAAGAACTAAAAAGAATGGATATTAATCAGAGACTGACAGAAGAATTAGGAGTGAAACGCTTTCAGGTGGATGCGGCGGTACAGTTGATCGATGAAGGCAACACTATTCCGTTTATTTCAAGATATAGAAAAGAAGCGACCGGGTCACTCAACGACGAGCAGCTTAGGAAGCTTCATGAAAGACTTCTCTATCTGAGAAATCTGGAAGAGAAGAAAGAGCAGGTGATCTCGAGCATTGAAGAGCAGGGAAAGATGACAGAAGAAAAAGTGGAATACTTCAATGAGGAGCGCAAACGATTTGAAGAGATCTATTCTATGACTCCGGAAAATTCAGATCTGACTGCCGTTGAGATTGTTCAGAAGCAGGAAGAAAACAAGTATGCTCATGAAGGATTTTCCGAGGCGTACAGTCAGGTGATGTACATTATGTCAAATAATCAGGGAAAGGGAGTCAATGAACAGGAGTTGGTTTATGAAAAAGGCTATCAGCTTTTGTTCGGAGATAAGGCGGTGAAGGAACGTCTGATCGGGATTCTTTTATGTGTGATCGCTGCGGTGTACAGCGCATCCGGCGTTCTCGGAACGGAATATGATCTGAAAGTAATGAACCTGCTTCGCAGTACGAAGCGGGGGCGGAAAGAATTATTTTTAAAAAAGCTTGGCGTGTCATTCGGAATTACAGCGGTGATCTTTGTTTTAGTCAAAATTCCGGCGATATTAAAAGTTGTCGGGGAGTATCCGCTGGAATGTTGGGGCGCAAAGGTGCGTTCGATGATGTTTGCGGGACAGTCGGTTATAAATTGTTCGATCTTCGGATACGTTTTGATGCTGATGATTATGCAGCTTGTGACATTGTTTGTCATTGTATTTAGTACGATGGCATTGTCCGTCGTTTTGAAAGACTCTACGATGACGATGATACTTTCGCTTCTTTTGTTCGGCGGTCCGCTGCTCATTGAATGGGGCGGAGTTCCGATCGTACATTATCTTAGTCTGAACAGTCTTTTGGACGGGCATCAGATTTTACAAGGAAACTGGCTTGTACTTATTTCGGAAATCGTGATCTTTTGGGGAGCGCTTTCATTTGCGGCAGGATATGTTTTATATCGTGCTTATGAGAACAGGAGGTAGCAGGGATGGAAATTAAGATTCGGGAATTATGTAAAAGCTATGGGAAGAAAAAAGCCCTGCAAAATTTTGACGCGACGTTTGAAAACGGAATTTATGGCATACTCGGACCAAACGGGGCAGGGAAGAGCACGCTGATGAATATATTGACAGATAACCACCTTCGGGATTCGGGGAGAATATTGTGCGGCGGAAAAGATATTTTGAAATGGGGCGCGGCTTACAGAAAATCGCTCGGATATATGCCACAGCAGCAACAGTTGTACGAAACGTTTACAGTGACTGAATTTCTCGCTTATATGGGAACGCTGAAAGGAATGAAGAAAAAGGAAATCCGCGCTCGGATGGAGCTTTTATTTCCTTTGTTAAATCTTGACAAGGTGAAACGTAAAAAGATCAAGGAACTGCCAGGAGGAATGAAACAGAGAGTGCTTCTTTTGCAGGCGCTTTTAAACGATCCGAAGATATTGATCCTCGATGAGCCGACGGCGGGATTAGACCCGAAAGAACGTATCCGCATCCGTAATCTTATTTCGGATTTGAGTCAGGATCGGATCGTTTTGATCGCAACTCATGTTGTATCAGATATCGAATTCATTTCCAAAGAAATTCTTCTGATGAAAAACGGACGGCTGATCGATAAGGCAAGTCCCGAACAATTACAGGCAAAGATTCAGGGAAAAGTGTTTGAAATGAGTGTAGGGCAGCAGGAGCTGGAAGAAGTGAAAGAAAAGTTTGAAATAAGTAATCTGTTCCGAAAAGACGGACAGATTATCGTTCGCGTAGTGACACAGAAGCGTCCGGAAGGGTATGATGAGATCAGGGAAGCCGCTCCGACATTGGAGGACGTTTACTTGTATGAATTTGAGGTGAAGGGAGCTATGCACAATAATGCTGTTAGAAAAATTGCAGGAACATAAAAATTTTACGGCTCATGAAAAAGATGTAGCGGAGTATATTTTAAGTCATTTAGATCAGATTTCGGAACTGTCGGTAGGAGAACTGGCGAAAGCGTCTTACACGAGTAAGGCAACAGTCGTGAGGCTGAGTCAAAAGCTTGGGTTAAATGGTTTTCAAGATTTGAAAATTACTCTTACTGCCGAGATCAATCAAAAAAAGCGGATCGATCAACTGCTTGCAAACGAGCCGGTGACTGCCGAAAGTACATATGACGATATCGTAAAAACACTTCCGGCGCTCTATGATAAAGCGGTGACGAATACAAGACTTTCTTTAGATAAAAACAGTATGAAACGGATCAGTCAAGTATTGCAAAAAGCAGAGTGCATCGATATTTACGGAACAGGGATCAGTTATATACTTGCACAG
>ERZ826764.629-NODE-629-length-48699-cov-3.293274_pt1 | contig 48699 bp, 49 predicted proteins | sample MGYA00519870_ERZ826764 | MGnify/ENA primary metagenome ERZ826764 (study PRJEB31778, sample SAMEA3449239) | human gut metagenome | biome: human gut; feature: human-associated habitat; material: faeces | place: United Kingdom | collected 2010/2012 ...
TGCCGCAGATGCGCTCGGCCACGTAGATGAACTGGTTGTAGTCGCGCGTCTCGACGAGCTTCTCGAGCCCGCGGTGGATGAAGCCGATCTGCGGCACGGCCTCGATGACGGTCTCGTCCTCCACCACGAGGTCGAGGTGCAGGGGCTCGGGCAGCACCGGGTGCTGCGGGCCGAACGGGATGACGGTCGCCTTCCCCATGCTACTCACCTTCCTTTTCTGTTTCCGTCTTCGCCGCTTCGCGCGCGGCCTTGGCTTCCAAAGCGGCCTTCACCTTGGCTGCTTTCTCAGGGTCGAGGTTCGCGATCTTCTCATCGGCGGCCGCCTGCTTCGCCGCAGCCTCCTTCTTGGCCTTCGCGGCGATGGCCGCCTTGACGCGGGCGACCTTCTCGGGATCCACGCCGGCCAGGCGCGCGTCCAGATCATCGGAGCCCGAAGGCTTGATGACGTCGCCTGTCGGCTTGGACTTCGCCTCGGGATGGCTCGCCACGTACGAGGCCTCCGCGGCCTTCGCAGCGCGCTCCTTGGCGGCTTTCGCCTCGGCCACCTTCCTCGCCTTCTCGCGAGCCGCCTTCTGCTCCGGCGAGATGATGGTCATGGGCTCCTTCTGCGCCAGCGCGTAGAAATTGCCGCCGAAGTCGATGGCGATGCCCTTGACGTTGATGCCGAACAGGCCGTGCACCTCCTCGCGGCTCATATCCTTTGTGGAGATACCGTCGATGCGGATGTCGCCTCCGTCCAGATCATAGAAGCGCATGAGCAGATTGACCATCGTCGTCTTTCCGGCGCCGGTCGGACCGACGATGGCTACCTTCTGTCCCGGCGCAACATGGGCAGAGAAATCATGGATGATCGTCTTCTCCGGGTGATCGGGGTAGCTGAAGCGGACGTGGTCAAACTCGATCTCACCGCGCACCGGCTGCGGCACGGGCAGATTCTTCGACTCATCCGGCAGCTCCGGCTCCTGCAGGAAATCAAACACGCGGTCGCCCGCCGCGGCGGCGGACTGCAGCTGCGTCATGCCCTGCGCGATCGTCGTCAGCGGCGAGGTGAACAGGCGCACATAGAGGATGAAGGCAGTGATGACGCCGAACTTGATGCTGCCGTTCATCACGAGTGCAGCGCCCAGTACACACACGGCGACATAGCCGAGGTTGCCGATGACGTTCATCAGCGGCTGCATGATGCCGGAAAGGAATTGGCTCTTGCGATTCGCCTCATAGACAGCGCGGTTCATGCCGCGGAACGTCTCCTTGATCTTGTCATTCGCGCGCGAAATGCGCACGACGTCATGGCCGGAATACATTTCTTCAATATAGCCGTTCAGCGTGCCGAGGCTCTCCTGCCGGTCGACAAAGTATTTCTGCGAGCGCTTCATGATGATGAACATGAACACAAAGCCGATCATCGTCGCCGCGATGGCGGCCAGCGCCATGCGCCACTCCGTCACGAACATCATGATGACGCAGCCCGTAAGCTGGGCCACGGCGCTGATCATGGACGGCAGACTGTTGGACAGAGCCTGCTGCAGCGTACTGACATCGTTTGTCACGCGGCTGAGGATATCGCCGTGCGCAATGCGGTTGAAGCAGCTCATGGGCACGCGGTTGATCTTGGCGCACAGGTCGCGGCGCATCTGCTTGGAGAGGCCGAGCGTCACGGTCGCCATGATATAGTGCTCGATATAGGTCAGCATGGCACTGAGCGCATAGATGCCGAGCAGCACGCCCGCCACGCGGCCAATGGCCGCGAGGTCGATCTCCCCCATCAAAGAATCGGAGATCAGATTCGTGATCTTGCTGAGCTGATTCGGCCCGAGAATCGTCAGCACCGCGCCCGCGGCCGCGAGCACCAGCGCAATCAGCATCGGGAGCTTGATCCTCTCGGAATAGGAGAACAGCTCACGCTGCACGCCGCGCAGGCCGCGCTTGCTCTTCTCAGCAGGGCGCATGCCGCGCCCGCCCATCGGTCCCATTGCCATCAGACTCCCTCCTTTTCCAGCTCTGCCGCAGAGAGCTGCGACATGGCGATCTCGCGGTAAACGCTGCAGTTCTTCATCAGCTCGTCGTGCGTGCCGATCCCGGCCACACGGCCCTCGTCCAGCACGACGATGCGGTCGGCATGACGGATCGTGCCGATGCGCTGCGCCACGATCAGGCAGGTCGTGGCGCTCAGCTCGCGCGCCAGACCCGCGCGGAGGCTGGCATCGGTGCGGTAATCCAGCGCGGAGAACGAATCATCAAAGATGAGGATCTCCGGCTTGCGGGCCAGTGCGCGCGCGATGGAAAGGCGCTGCTTCTGGCCGCCGGAGACGTTTGCGCCCGCCTGTGCGATCGGCGCATCGAGCTTGCCGGGCAGCTTGTCCACAAATTCCGTGGCCTGCGCCAGCGAGAGCGCGCGCTGCACGGACTCGTCGTCCTGCGGGGCGCCGCTTTCGCCGAACAGCACATTGCTGCGCACGTCGCCCGCAAACACAATGGCCCGCTGCGTCACATAACCGATGCGGTCGTAGAGCGCGTCAAAGCTGTAGCTGCGGACATCCTGGCCGTCGATGAGCACCTGTCCCTCCGTTGCGTCATAGAAGCGGGCCGCAAGGCTGACAAGCGTCGTTTTGCCGCTGCCGGTCGCGCCGATGAAGGCGACGGTCTCGCCCTTGTTTGCGCGGAAGCTCACATGCTCGAGCACGTCGCCGGACGAGGACGGATAGCGGAACGAGACATCGCGGAATTCCACGGTCCCCTGCTCCGGGGCTTCGGTCGTTTTTCCCTCATGCAGGGAGATCGGCGCATCGAGCACCTCGTTGATGCGGACGGCAGAGACCTGCGCCATCGGCAGCAGAACGAGGATCATGACGAGCATCATAAGCGACATGATGATATACGTCGCGTAGGTGCCGAACACCACGATATCGCCGAATGTCGAAATGCGCCCGGCAAGGTCCGTTGCGGATACGCGGTTCACAATCGCCGCGCCGACCCAGTAGATCGTCAGCGACAGGGCGTTCATGGCTAGGCCGACCGCCGGCATCAGCAGCGCCATGGCGCGCTGGTTGAACAGCTGCGTGCGCATGAGCACGTCGTTCGCCGTTTCGAACTTGTCCTCCTGGTATTCCTCGGCATTGTAGGCATGGACCACGCTGATGCCGGTCAGATTTTCCCGGGAAATGAGGTTGATGTTATCCGTCAGCTTCTGCACGCGCCTGACCCGCGGCAGAATGACGAGGACGACGATAAGCATCAGGGCCAGCAGCGCCACGACAAAGCCCGCCGTGATCACGGACAGCGTCCAGCTCTTGTTGACGATCTTGATGACCGCCCACACGGCCATGACAGGGGCCTTGATCATGGTCTGCATGCCCATGGCAACGAACATCTGGATCTGCGTGATATCATTCGTCGTGCGGTTGATGAGGCTCGGCACAGAGAATTCCAGCATCTCCTTCTGACCGAAGTCCGCGACCTTCTGGAACACGCTTTCGCGGATGTGATAGCTGAAGCCTGCCGCGACCTGTGCATTGAGATAGCCGCAGAGGATGGCCATTACCGCGCTGATGAGCGTGCAGGCCAGCATCTCAAGGCCGGTGTGCAGCACGTCCGAAACAGTGCTGCCCGGCGTTTTGATCTGCACGGTCAGATCGCTCATATAATCCGGCAGGCGGAGGTCAAAGTAGATCTGGCCCAGAATAAGTGCAACGCACAGCAGCGCCATGATCCACTGTTTCGCCTTCATTTGTTTGAGTAGTCTAAGCATAACAGGATTTCCTTCCAGAAATTATCTGCCCATACCGCTGAGCGCCAGCACGATGCCGTCCACGCCCAGCAGGATGAGATAGAAGCCGATCGTCAGGCTCATGGAAACGGCCGACAGCACGGGGTGCAGCAGCATGAGCGTCGCAAGCATGATGCCGAGGATGTTCAGAACGAGCGAGATCGTATAGTTCACGCGGCCCGCAACGAGGCGCACCCAGTTCAAGTGCGTCAGGTTGGAGATGCAGTGCGTCAGGAACCACAACGGGAACAGCAGGGTCATGGCCCACTGCCCGGCAGAGGGATAGACCAGCAGCATGAAGCCGCACATCACGCTCAGAATACCACTGACAAGCGCCGTCATCGGGCCGAAGCCCGTATGGCGCTCCACGCGCGCATAAAACGCAATGTCCATGATTCCCGTGGCCACGGCAAGTACGCCATAGACCATCACAAAGCTCTCGAGCGCCGCCTCCGGCCAGATAAAGGTCGCAATGCCGAGCAGCACGAGCAGGATGCTGACGATGAGCGCCAGCCAGCCAAAGCCGGAATGGTCACGCATGATGCTCTTCCTCCTTCTGTGCCGCGTGAAGGATCCGCATGAATTCTTCACCGGTGATCGTTTCCTTTTCATACAGCACCTGCGCCAGCTGATCCAGCAGCGCGCGGTGCTCCGTCAGCAGGCTGTGCGCCCGCTCATGCTCCGTGCGGACCAGCTCGACGACCTTCCGGTCGATCTCACGCTGCGTCTGCTCCGAGCAGCTCATGGACGTATCGCCGCCCAGATACTGGTTCCGCGTGGTCTGCATGGCGACCATGTCGAATTCATCCGTCATGCCGTACTGCGCGATCATGGCGCGCGCGATGCGCGTGGCCTGCTCGATGTCGTTCGAAGCGCCGGTCGTGATCTCGCCGAACGCGACCTCCTCGGCCGCGCGGCCGCCGGTCAGCGTGGCCAGCTTGGCCAGAAGCTCGCCGCGGGTCATCAGGTTCTTTTCGCCCTGCTCGACCTGCATGGTGTAGCCCAGCGCACCGGACGTGCGCGGGATGATCGTGATCTTCTGCACGGGCGCGGAATCCGTCTGCAGGGCAGCCACAAGCGCGTGGCCGATCTCATGATAGGACACGACGCGCTTTTCATGATCCGACAGCACGGCGTTTTTCTTCTGATAACCCGCGATGACGGTCTCGATGCTCTCCTCGAGGTCCGCCTCCGTGACGGTCTTGCGGCCGTCGCGCACGGCACGCAGCGCGCCCTCGTTGATGATGTTGGCAAGCTCTGCGCCGGAAGCGCCCGCCGCCATACGCGCGATGGTGTGGAAGTCCACATCGTCGCCCACACGGATTTTGCGCGCATGCACGCGCAGGATGGCCTCTCTGCCCTTCAGGTCCGGCAGCTCGACCGGCACACGGCGGTCAAAGCGGCCCGGACGCGTCAGCGCCGGATCGAGCGACTCGGGGCGGTTCGTCGCGGCGAGGATCATCACGCCGTTGTTGCCCTCGAAGCCGTCCATCTCGGTCAGCAGCTGGTTCAGGGTCTGCTCCCGCTCGTCGTTGCCGCCGAACTGGCCGTCACGCTTTTTGCCGATGGCGTCGATCTCGTCGATGAATACGATGCACGGGGCCTTTTCCTTGGCCTGACTGAACAGATCGCGCACCTTTGATGCGCCCATGCCCACGAACATCTCGACGAATTCCGAGCCGGAAATGGAGAAGAACGGCACATTCGCCTCACCGGCGACGGCCTTGGCCAGCATGGTCTTGCCGGTTCCCGGAGGGCCGACGAGCAGGATGCCCTTTGGCATGGAGGCGCCGACATCGGTGTACTTCTTCGGATCGTGCAGATAATCGACGATCTCCGCAAGGCTCTCCTTGGCCTCGTCCTCGCCTGCCACATCGCTGAAGTGGATACCGGCCGTGGACTGCACATAGACCTTGGCGTTGCTCTTACCGAAGGCCATAGCGTTCTTGCCGCCCGCCTGCTCCACGAGCTTCTTGCCCACATAACGGCCAAGCGCCAGGAACAGCAGCAGCGGCACAATGGACGTCAGGAAGAAGCTCAGCAGCGGCGACATCGTCTTCTGTACATCGCGGCTGAACGTCGCGCCGGAGGCATACAGCCGCTCCGTCAGGCCCGGATCGTCCATGATGCCCGTGCAGTAGACGGTCTTGCCGCCCTTTTCCGTGTAATAGATCTCATCGTCGTCGATCTCGACCTTTTCGATCTGCTGGGCCTCGATCTTGCTCATGAACGTGCCGTAGTCGACCTCCTCGATGCTGCGGCGGTTCAGCAGCGGCGTTACGAGCAGATTGAACAGCGCAATGATCAGAAGCACGATGCCGTAGTAATACAGCAGGGGCTTTTTCGGTGATTTGACTTCCTTCATTCTGCAGCACTTCCTTTCCTCTGTTCATCCCGGATGGCCTCGAGCGCCACAAGCAGCGCATGGCGCGCCGCCTGCATGGCAAAGTCCATCGCATATTCCGCAAAGAGGAGCTGCATCTCCTCCCCGCTCTCATCGCCGCGGCGGACCTCGGTCTGCACGCGGCGGACAATTTCGCGGATCTCCTCAAACGCATCGGCGATCTCGCCGACCTGATGCGCGCGGCTGTGGCGCAGGCGCTCTGCCAGCGCATGGGCGCATTGCTCCGTCTCCTCGCGCGTTTGCGCAATGGCGGCATCCAGCTCGGCGCTTTCCATCTGCGCAGCTGACTGCAGCTTTGCATGCACGCCCGCAAGCTGGGCGTCAACCTCCGCCAGCTTTCCCGCCAGCATATCCTGTTCCATATTCCAGCACTCCTTTCCGTTTGCTCCCGTATTTTACCCCGACGGATCCAAAAACACAATTTACACTTTCGCAGGCCTGTATAGACAAAAAAGCCGAAGTGTAAAGGTTTTTTACACTTCGACTCAGCTGTCAAATCCTTCAATCCTTCAGTTTTTCCGGCAGGCGCGTCGCACCGCCCGGCGCAAAGGCGTTCATGCTGGCTGCCATCATCCGGTAGATATCGCGCACGGTCTCGTCGATGTGCGCCGAGTCCTCCTCCGTCCAGCTGCGCATCAGGCCCACCACAGCGTTGAGATGGTAGCGCAGCATCAGGCTCATCTGCTCGCGCGTACAGCCCGGCGGGAAATGCCACCGCCGCAGGATGCGCTCGATGAGCGAGTTGAACGACTGCATCACGAGCCGCTCCAGCTCTTCCCGATAGCCGGCGTGCATGGCCTTTTCCACAAACAGACGGGAGCTGAGCGACAGCGTGATCAGGTATTTCAGGCTCTCCTCCGGCGTACTCTGCATGGAGGCCTCCTGCATGTTGCGCTTCAGGTTTCGCTTCATCATCCACAGCAGCAGATCCGGGATGTCCTCAAAATGATAGTAGAACGTCTGTCTTGTGATATGGCATTCGTTCACAATATCCGTCACGGTCAGCTTTTTGCCGTCCCGGCGCAGGAGCAGCCGCCCTGCCGCGGCTGCAATGAGCTCTTTGCGGTCATCCGGCATGCTTTTTCCCTCCCGTGCGGCGGCGCTGCTCCAGCGTTTCACGCAGCTCGCGCAGATGCTCGTTCAAGGGGCGCTCCGAGCGCAGGGGGAAGAAGAAGCTTGCCTTCTGCGCGGAGCGGTCGTGCACGCTGCGGACGTGTGCCTTGAGGTTTTCATACTTGACGATGACCTCATTCTCATCTGCGAGCTTCTTGATACGGTGGATGAGCTTCGTGGAGTAGACGACGTCGATGAGGAACACGCCGTAAAACAGGCCGATGACAAAGGAGAACGCCAGATTGCGCGAAAGCCAGTCAATAGCGTGCAGGATACGCGGATGGATCAGGAAGTAATATGCGGCGCCGAGAAGGGCCCACGCCAGCGAGAATTTCGGGCAGATGAGACCCTGAATGTTGCCCCACTGCTTGCTGTAGTCCCACAGGCGGACATGGAAGCCCTTGAGGGCGATGAGACCGGCGAAATATTCCGTCACGGTCATGCACACCGCCATGATCAGGAACAGGACCACGCGATTCCAGAACGGGTCGCGGATAATACTGAACTGCTCCAGCGAGGCGATCAGGTAGAGAAAGCACAGGCCGCAGCCGTACAGCGGCAGATACGGCCCGACGCAGAAGCCGGGATTGATCCACTTCCGCTCCGGGTTCGCCGAGGAAAAGAAGCGGCGGAACAGCAGCTCCAGCACCCAGCCCAGCGTTGCACCGATGAAAAACAGGAAGGCAAGCGTCAGAAAAATATTCATGGTTCCTCCATGCGCCACGCGCTCGGTTTCGTCGACATCATTATATTCTGTTTTCGTCCGAAACGCAAGGGGTGATGATTCAGCTTGTCAAAAAGTCCCTCTGGGGCTTTTTTTCCAAGCTGCTTCCAGAATTGCAAAATATAATTTTGCTCTTATTTTGCAATTCTGCCGCTGCGGCGGGTTATGGAACGTGAAAGGACACCCTGACGGTTTCCTTTCACACTTTTCTTCCCTTCGAAACTTTTGGCCTGGCAGATTTTTTGACAGTCTGGATTCCCGTGTAATGTTAACGCAATTTGCAGCCGCTCCGCCGCGCTCCAGATAAGGCGGCTCAGGCCGCAGCACACGAGCGCAGGCAGCAGCAGAAGCCCGGAAAGCACCGCGCCCGTCCAGAAAACAGCGGCAGCGGCCGCCGTCCACAGCCTGCCCGTTCCCGTTTTGCGCATGGTCCCACCTCCGCAGAAGGATATATGCGCGCCGGACGCAGAAAAGAACCGTGCCGCATTGACAAATCTCCGATTCCGGGATATACTAAAGAGCAGAAAGGAGGCGTTCACAATGGATAACGAAAACGTCAAGAAGGAATGGAAGAAAGCCGGTTCCGATCTGGGTCACGCCTTCGCAGGTCTGGGCAAGATGCTCATCCGCACGGCCAAGGTCGGCATGGAAAAGGCCGATGAGTGGGCCAATAGCGACGATTCTCCCAAGGAGGAAAAGAAGCCCGAGGGGCAGGAATAATTCCGCACAAAAATATGCCGGGCGATCCCGCATGGCGAGATCGCCCGGTTTTTCTGTTTATTCCGATTCCTTATTCCGATTCCGCCTGCGGCTCTTCCGCGAATTCCGCAAACGCGCGGCCGAATTCCTCGGCGGCAAAGGCCCGCATCCGGGCGCAGTAGTCCCCATAGGCCGCAAGCAGACGCTCGGCCTTTGGGGAAAGCTCCGCGCCGCCGCCGTGCCGCCCGCCCGTCACCGAGACAAGCAGTGGGAAGCCCAGCTCGCGCTCCGCCTGCTTTACGATGGTCCACGCCTTGGAATAGGCCATACCCATGGTCATGGCCGCGCCCCGCAGGGAATGCGCCTCGCGCACATGGCGCAGGAGCTCCGCAACACCGGGGCCGAAGCATTTTGTTTCCCGAAAGATCCGGATGCTGATAACCGGCCTTAATTTCTTGTCCATAGCTTCAGTATACCACACCGCACGGGCCGCGTCAAGCGCGGCGGAGTTGACGAATCGGGCAGAATGTGCTATAGTCAGTGGCAAAGAGATCACAAGGAGTCGTGTCCTGTTATGCTATTTTCCGAAGCGCTGGAAATTCGCCCCGGCCTGACCGCCGTCATGGGCAGCGGCGGCAAGACCTCCCTCGTCTGCCGTCTGGCGGACGAGCTTTCCGCCGCGCGCGTCATCATCGCGACCTCGACGCATATGCGGCAGGTCCCTGCCCTGCAGACGCGCGTCGGCACCGTTGCGCCCGGCACGCCCGCCATCGTGGGAACACCGTGCGGCGACGGAAAATTCGGCCCGCCGGAGCAGAGCTGGGCCGAGCTCTGCGAGCTCGCCGACTATGTGCTCGTGGAGGCCGACGGCTCCCGCGGGCTGCCGCTCAAGGCTCACCTGTCCCACGAGCCGGTCCTGCCGCAGGAGGCCGGGCAGGTCATCGCCGTGCTCGGGCTGACGGGGCTTGGCCGCCCTATTGCAGAGGCTGCGCACCGGCCGGAGCGCTATGCCGGGCTGGCTGGCTGCACACCGGAGGATATCGCCACACCGGAGCGCGCCGCCCGCGTGCTTGAGGCCGAGGCACTTCACACGCGGGTGCTGCTCAATCAGGCCGATGCCGCCGACGGCACGGCCCTGCTGGCCCGTCTGCACTGCCCGGCCACCCTTGCCAGCCTACGAAAAGGAGAGATCGTATCATGCTCGTTCTGATCCGCGGCGCCGGAGACCTTGCCTCCGGCATTGCGCTGCGTCTGCACCACGCCCATCTATCCGTCGTCATGACGGATCTTCCGCAGCCGACCGCCATCCGGCGGACCGTCTGCTTTTCGCAGGCCATCGTCTACGGCAGCATGACGGTCGAGGACGTCACGGCCCGCTTCTGCGCCGCACCGGAGAACGCCGCCGCCATTCTGGCCGCGGGAGAGCTCCCCGTTCTGGCCGATCCGGAGGCGAAGTGCCGCACGGCCCTGCGCCCGGATGTCGTCGTCGACGCCATTCTGGCCAAGAAGAATCTCGGCACGCGCATCACGGACGCGCCCTGCGTCATCGGCGTCGGTCCCGGCTTCACGGCGGGCGAGGACTGCCATGCCGCCGTGGAGACCATGCGCGGCCACACGCTCGGCCGGGCGCTGTATCACGGCTCTCCCCTGCCGAACACGAACATTCCCGGCCTTATCGGCGGCTTTGCCGGAGAGCGCGTGCTGCGTGCCCCGTCGGACGGCATTTTTGTGCAGAAGCTCAAGATCGGCGCATCTGTCCGCACGGGCGACATAGCCGGTACGGTAAACGGCGTGCCCATGCTCTGCCAGATCGATGGCATGCTGCGCGGCATCCTGCCGGACGGCACCCCCGTCACGCGCGGCATGAAGTCCGGCGATGTCGACCCGCGCGGAAAGCGCGAATACTGCGACCTTGTCTCGGACAAGGCGCTTGCCATCGGCGGCGGCGTTTTGGAAGCGATCCTTTCGCTCACCGGAGCGCTCCGCGCCTGAGGGAGGCCGTTATGGAAAGCCGCGGAAGACGCGTTCACTCCATTGAAAAGGCCATTCGCCTGCTGGACTGCTTCTGGGAGGCGGACAGTCCCCTCTCGCTGCACGAGCTGGAGCAGCGGACCGGCTGGGCCAAGAGCACGATCCACGGACTGCTTGCCACCATGCTGGACTCCGCCGTCGTGGAGCAGAATCCGACCGACGGGAAATATCGCCTCGGCTATCATCTTTTTGAGCTGGGCAGCGCCGTCCGGCAGGGCTGGAGCGTTCCGGAGCTCTGCCGCCCCCATCTGCGCGCCATGGCCGCGCGCCTCGGCGAGTCGGTCCATCTGGCCCGCCTGTCCGGCGACGAGCTCATCCTCGTCGCCTGCGAAGCCCCGCAGCGCGGCTTCCACATGACCTCGGAGACGGGCACGCGCCTGCCGGTGCACGCCAGCTCGCAGGGCAAGGCCATTCTGTCCGCCATGCCGGTCTACGAGGCAGAGGCCCTGCTGCGCAGGCGGCCGCTGCAGGTCTGCACGCCGCACACCGTGACGGCCCCGGAGCAGCTTCTGGCGCAGCTCCCCGCCATTCGCCGCGGCGGCTATGCCGAGGAGCACGAGGAATACCGGCTGGGCCTGAAATCCGTGGCCGCGCCCATCTACGAGGGTGACGGGCCATGCCGCTACGCCATCGGCGTCATCTGCATTGCCGGAACACCGGCTGCAGAATTCGCCTCCATGCGAACCGCCGTGATGGAAACGGCGCAGAATCTCTCCGCCCTGCTGGGCCATCGCGCCCCGGGCGGTATATAAGAGGGGGATCCTATGCAGTATGAACCAACAACGCCGCAGCAGGACGGCTTTTCCATGCCCGCGGAGTTCTCTCCGCATCAGGGCTGCATTCTGATCTGGCCGGAGCGCCCCGGCTCGTGGAAAAACGGCGCAGCCGCCGCACGCAAAGCGTTCCGCAGCGTTATCGCCGCCATTGCCGAGAGTGAGACGGTCTATGTCGCCGTGAATCCGCACTCGCGCCCCTCGGCCGAACGGATGCTCGCCGGAATGGCCAACGTCCGCCTGCTGGACCTTGATAGCGACGATGCCTGGGCGCGCGACGTTGCCCCGACATTTGTCCGCCGGGCCGCCGACGGCGCGGTGCGCGGCGTCAACTGGCGCTTCAACGCCTGGGGCGGCGAGGTCGACGGCCTGTACGCCCACTGGGAGAAGGACGATGCCTTTGCGGGCGGCCTGCTGGATACGCTCGGCTTTCGCGGCTATAATGCCGCACCGTTCGTGATGGAGGGCGGTGCCGTCCACAGCGACGGCGAGGGCACGCTGCTCGTCACAGAGGCCTGCCTTCTGAGTGCCGGGCGCAATCCGCAGCTCACGAAGGACGAGATCGCCGCGGCGCTCTGCCGCATGCTCGGCGCGAAAAAGGTCCTGTGGCTGCCTCGCGGCATCGACGGCGACGAGACGAACGAGCACATCGACAACGTCTGCGCCTTTGTGCGGCCGGGTGAGGTCGTGCTCGCGTGGACGGACGATCCCACAGACCCGCAGTATGCCTGCTCGCAGGCCTGCCTGCATTATCTGGAGGGCGAGACGGACGCGCAGGGCCGCCGCATCCGCGTGCATAAGCTGCCCATCCCGCGCGTGCCAGTCCTTGTTACACAGGAGGACCTCGAGGGCTATACGTTTGAAGACGGCGAGGACGTCCGCGAGGTCGGAGAGCGGCTGGCCGCATCCTATGTGAACTACTACTGCGCGAACGGGGCCATTGTGCTGCCCGCATTCGGCGGTGAAAACGCCGCGTCGGACGCGCAGGCCGCGGCCATTCTGGCCGGGCTGTACCCGGAGCGCCGCATCATCTCCGTCTATGCCCGCGAGATTCTGACGGGCGGCGGCAACATTCACTGCATCACGCAGCAGATCCCGGAAGGAGCGAAATTATGAGAAATATCACCGTGGCAGCCATCCAGATGCGCTGCGTCCCCGATCCCGCTGAAAATCTGCGCACGGCCGAGCGCCTCGTGCGGCAGGCCGCCGGGCAGGGTGCGCAGGTCGTCCTGCTGCCGGAGCTGTTTGAGCGGGAGTATTTCTGCCAGCAGCGCCGCTATGATTTTTACGCCTATGCCACGCCGACGGACGAAAATCCCGCCGTGCAGATGGGAATCCGTCTGGCGCGGGAGCTGCACATTGTGCTGCCTATCAGCTTCTTTGAGCGCGACTGCAACAATTTCTACAACACCGTTGCCTGCATCGACGCAGACGGCACACTGCTCGGAACATACCGCAAAACGCACATTCCCGACGACCATTATTATCAGGAAAAGTTCTATTTCACGCCCGGCGACACCGGCTTCCGCGTGTTCCGGACGAAATTTGGCTGCATCGGCGTCGGCATCTGCTGGGATCAGTGGTTTCCGGAGACGGCACGATCCATGGCCCTGCTCGGGGCGGAGCTGCTGCTCTATCCCACGGCCATCGGCTCGGAGCCGATCCTGGAATGCGACTCCATGCCGCACTGGCAGCGCTGCATGCAGGGCCACGCCGCGGCGAATCTCATGCCCGTCATTGCGGCCAACCGCATCGGCACGGAGGCCGTGCTCCCCTGCCCCGAAAACGGCGGCCAGCGCTCGGAGCTGTGCTTCTACGGCTCGTCGTTCCTGACGGATGAGACCGGCGCGCTGCTGCAGTGCGCCCCGCGCGATGCGGAGGCCGTGCTGCTGCAGACCTATGATCTTGACGCACTGCTTGAGAGCCGCAGCTCGTGGGGGCTGTTCCGCGACCGCCGCCCGGAATATTACGGCGCCATCACCCACCGCGCGCAGGATAGTCTGACGCGATAAAGTAATTTAAAAAACCATACCGGCAGCTGTGAATGAACAGCAGCCGGTATGGTTTTATTATTTCCGGCGCAGATACTGTGCCACAGTGTCCGGCTCCGGGAAGAGGGAGGCCTGATGGATGTTGACCTGTTCGAGCTGCTGCACGATGGCCGCCTTGCAGCCTGCCGGGATCCGCAGCTCCTTGAGCACATGCTTGCGGAGCTTCCGGTCACTGTCCGCCTCGTCCGTGTCGAGGCCCGACAGCAGGAACGCGCCGTCCTGCCGGAGGATGCGCGGGTTGTCCTGATTACTCTGAACAAAGACAGGACGCAGCAAATCAAATGGGCGAATATCGCGCGTGAAAGCGTTGTTCTCCTTCTGGATATCATAATACAGCCGCTCGAGGACAGCGTCGTCATATTTCTGGTTGCTCTTCTGCGGGAATTTGCCCGGCCGGAGCATGTAGCGGTACGACAGAGCCTCGAGATGGCGCTGATCCGCATGGCTCAGCTCCGGCAGATGGGACAGCATCTGCACACGGTCACTGGAGGCATAGGCCACATCTGCGGCCTCCACACAGAACACGATGACCTTGCCGTCGCAGTCAGGCTCCGCTGCGCAGGCAAAATACAGGGCAACGAGCGGATTTGCCGTGATATCGAGCAGGCGCGTCGGCGCTCCGTAGTGCTGCATGTACGTCAGCTTTTCCAGATAGCGGCGGCCCGCGAACGGAGCCGGGCAGCGCACCTGCAGCTCATGGAAATAGAAGTCCTCCGGCTTTTCCCCGGTGCGATAGACACCGGGTGCGAGCAGGTAGCGCTCATTTGCCGCGCCGCGGTAGAAGAAACGCAGGCGTTTCCGCGAAGGCGCCTGCTCTGCGCTCCCTGCCTCCGGGAAGCAGGCGTCATAGAACGCCGCGGAATAGGCCCGGCTTCTGGCCGCCGCCAGCCCGGCAGCGTCGCCGCCCTCGAACAGGCGGATCTGCTCCCCGGCATCCGGTTCCCGCAGCGCCTCGGTCAGGCCCTCCCGGTCCGGCGTTGCGTCAGCGGCAAGCCGCTTCCGGAAGCCCTCCAGCTCCGCATTCTCCGGGAAAAACACCTGCAGAAATTCCTGCAAATTCTGACATTCCTTCATGAAAACGCGCCCTCTTTCTCTCTGAATTGCGCGGGGAATGGGCCTCAGTCGCCCAGGGGGATCTTCGTGTTTGGGTCCGGGCCGAGCGTACCGTGCTCGGGAATGGTGCAGTAGGAAACGGGTTTTCCGTCCTCAAATGTGATCTGGTAGCCATGGCCGGGGTCCGGCGTCCAGACAAAGCGGTGCGGCATACCGGGGAACCAACGGTACATCAGCCCGCCGATCACACCGCCGTGCGCGACGATGACCGTGTCCTTCCCCTGCGCCAGAATGGGGGCAAGCGCCTGCAGCGCGCGGTCCGTCAGGCCGTTCCAGCTCTCGCCGCCGGGGCAGACGTTGTTTTCATAATCGCCGCTGCACCACGCGCGGAAGGCCGGGTCGTCCTTCAGGTCCGCGTAGGTCTTTCCTTCGAATTCGCCGAAGCGCATCTCCTGCATGCCGGGGAGCGTGCCGTGCGGCCGGTCGCCGTACAGGGCGGCAAACGTCTGCTCCGTGCGGGTCATGCCGCTGGTAAAATACTGCTCCGCCTCCGGATAGCCGCCGCCGTCGCGCAGCGCGTGCAGGGCCTCGATGCCATCAGGCAGCAGCGGCAGGTCCATCGCGCCATAATAAAGCCTGCGGATGTTGCCCTCCGTCAGGCCATGCCGAATCAGGGTCAATTTCACTTTAACCGTTCCTCCAGTCCGCAAAATATCCGGCTGACGTGCTCCGCTCGGGCCGCAAGGCCCTGCAGCACCGCGCCGTGCACCTCGCGCCAGCGGCGCTCCGCCGCATCGAGCGGCACGACGCCGGAGCCGATCTCGCGTGAGATGACAAATGCATCCCGCGTCAGCGGCAGCAGGCGGTCCAGCACCTGCTGCGCCGTCTCGCCGCGGTCGGAAGCCGCGCGCGTCAGCGCTTCAAGATGGCGGCAGCAGCGCACGGGCGCTTCGGGCCAGCCATCCTTCAGGTCGAACACCGGTCCGACCATACCATGCGACGCCGCCCAAGTGAGCTTTCCCTGCCACGCGCCGCCCAAGATCAGGATCATTTTCTTACCTCACAAAACATAAGACCGCCGCCCCGGCCAGCTCGCCGAGCGTCAGACCGAAGCCGGAAATATCACCGGACATGCCGTCCAACTGCCGGAAGCCGCGCCAGACGGCAAGGCAGTAACCCGCCGCCGCCGCAAGCGGCGCAAGCCCGGCCGCCCCGCAGAGCACAGGCGGCACAACGCAGGCCGCCAGCAGGCACACGAGTGGGAACACGAGCTGCAGGCCCGTTCCGCGCTTCATGGCGGCATACTGGCTCGTGCCCATCGGGCGCAGGCGCTGCACGGCAACGGAAGCGCAGGCGCGGCTCGCCACGGGGAGCGCCCCGAGCGGCAGCAGACGCAGCCACGGCGCACCCGCAAACAGCGCGCACTGGCAGGCTGCCAGCAGCACCATGCAGATCACGGCAAAGGCCCCGCAGTGCGAATCCTTCAGAATTTTCTGCCGCATGGCAAGGTCGCGCCGCGACAGCAGGGCATCGCAGACGTCCATATAGCCGTCGAGGTGCAGAAAGCCCGTGACAAGCCACGGCGCAGCGGCCAGCAGAACCGCACGCAGCGGCGCAGGGCAGCCGAGGCGCTGCAGCAGCCATGCCATCGCCGCCCACACGAGCCCGACTACGCCGCCCGTGAGCGGCAGGCAGGCGACCATGTGCGGCCGCGCCTTCTCATCCCAGATGCGGCACGGGCACGGAATGGCCAGAAACATGCCCCATGACATCATAAAGCCCGTGAACCAGCGCTTCACGGCAATTCCCCCTTCCAAAGATGCGGCAGTCCGGCAACGACCTCGCAGACCGTGTCGAATTCCGCCGCTAGCGTGCGGCAGACGCGCGCAAGGCCGCTGCGGTAGCGCTCCGTCCATTCGTCATAGGCCGCACCGTCGCGGAAAATATCGTCGCAGACGCAGACCAGATGCGCAGCACGGCAGCTGAGCGCCAGCAGCTCCTGCGCTGCCCGCTCCGGGGCGGCGGCATCCGGCTGCGCGCCGGAGAACATCTCGTTTGCAAGCAAAGCCGTCACGCTGTCAAACAGCACGCAAGCCCTCTCCGGCAGTGCGGCGCGCTCCAGCGCCCGGCCGCACTCGACCGTGCTGAAGCCCCAGCCCGCGCGCTCGTCCAGATGGCGGGCGATGCGGGCGCGGTCCTCGCCGTCCACCGGCTCCATCGTCGCCCAGTAGATCATGGGTGCACCAGCGGCAAGCCGGACGCAAAGCCGCTGCGCAAGGCCGCTTTTTCCGCTTTTGCTGCCGCCGACCAGTAAAATTTTCATGGCGTGTCCACGCGGAACGCATCCGGCGTGCGGATGGACTCCAGATAATCGTTGTTGATGGCGGCCTCCGCAAACGTCGCCATGCCATTCATGACGGCGCAGGCGGCCTTCAGCACCTGAAAGGCGAGCGGACAGCCGCTCCCCTCGCCCAGCCGCATGCCGAGCTGCAGGAAGGGCGCAAGGCCCAGCTCCTCCGCAGCGCGGCGGTAGCCCGGCTCCTTTGAGGCATGGGACAGGAAGATCGCATCCCGCGCAGCCGGGCACAGGCGCACGGCGCACAGGGCTGCGACCACGGAGATGAGCCCGTCGGCTACGGCCGGGACGTGCGCTGCGGCAAGGCCGAGGAACGCGCCCGTCATGGCCGCAAGGTCCAGACCGCCGACGGCGGACAACACGCCGACGGGGTCTGCCGGGTCCGGCCGGTGCAGCGTGAGCGCACGCCGGATCACGTCCTTTTTCTTCCGGAAGGCATCGTCCGTCAGGCCCGCGCCGCGGCCGGTCAGCTCCTCCGGCGCAAGGCCGGTCAGCGCCGCCAGAACGGCGGCCGACGTCGTGGTGTTGCCGATGCCCATCTCGCCGATGCCGACGGCCTGCATACCGTCCTGCGCGGCGCGCTGCGCCTGCTCCATGCCGACGGAAATGGCCGTCAGCGCCTGCTCCCGCGTCATGGCGGGCTCCCGCGCGATATCGCCGGTGGAGCGGCGGATCTTCCGATCCACGATCTCCGGGCAGCGGACATCCGCGTCGATGCCGACGTCCGTCACGACGACGGAATCGCCAAAGGCCGCCGCCAGGGCGGACATGCCCGTGATATGCCGTGTCATATTGATAGACTGACTGAGCGTGACCGAGACCGGCGTTGCCGAAACGCCCTCGGCCGTAACGCCGTTATCCGCCGCGAACACGAGCACGCGGCAGCGGTCGATCCGATTTTTCACCCGGCCGGTCAGTCCTGCCAGCCGGATGGAGACATCCTCCAGCGCGCCGAGGCTGCCCGGCGGCTTGGCCAGCTCCGCCTGACGGCGGGCGGCAGCGTCCATCGCGGCGTGGTCCGCCGGGCGGATGGAGCGCAGAAAGGTCTGAAATTTCTGCTCTGTCATGGTTCCTCCAGATAGCCCCGCGCGCAAAGCCAGCGCAGCGAGGGCTCACAGTTCTGATTTTCGATCGTATAATCCGCCGCCGGGCTCAGCTCCGCCAGCGCGGCAAGGATATCCGGCATCGGGATCATGCCCTGCCCGAGCGCTTCGTGCAGGTCCCAGTCGCCGTCGTTGTTGTGCAGGTGCACATGGCGCAGCCACGGGGCCATCGGCGCGATCCAGTCCAGAGGCGGCGTTTCGCTCACGCGGGTATTGGCATGGCCGACATCGAGGCACAGGCCGAAGCGCGGGTCGTTGACTGCGGCAGCGATCTGCACGAGCATATCCGGCCCCGGCTCCATCACGTTTTCCAGCGCAAGGCAGAGGCCGTCCGGGGCGCCCCGCAGAAATTCCCGCCAGAATTCGACGGACCGGGCCGTGAACCACTCCGGGAAATAGACGAGCGGGATATAGCCGCTGTGCACCACGATGCGCCGGATGCCGAGCGCCAGCGCCGCCTGCACGGTCTGCCGGAAGCGCAGCATGACGACCTCGCGCACGCGCGGGTCGATGGCGCAGGGCGACAGCTCCGCAAACGGCGCATGCAGCCAGAGAGAGCCGATCCCGCTGCAGCGCGCCCGCGCAGCCTCCATGGCCGCAGGTTCTTCCAATTTCCGCGCCTCGCAGAAATCCGTCAGCTCCAGCCCAAGGCCCCATTTCCGGGCCAGCGAAGCCGCATTTTCATCCATCCCGGAGAGAAACAGCTTTCCGCTTAAAGCCTGCATGCCTTCCCCTCACTTTCAAAGCTGCACCGCACGATTCCGTAAGAGCATTCGGCGAAGGCCGAAGATGCAATCGCGTGGTGCTGCCTCAATATAATATCACAAAAAGAGGCGGATGCCAACATCAATCTCGATGCGGCATCCGCCATTTTCCCGGCATTCCCGCACTGCCGCAGAGCGGCGCGGGAGCGCCATAGTCTCAGGGAATCTCCGAACCAATCGTCTGCGGCTGAGCCGCGAAGCTTCTGCCGATTGATTCAGCGCTTTCCTTACTTGCCGAGGGAAGCGAAGCGCATCAGCAGCGTTGCGACCTCTGCGCGGGTCGCCGTGCCCTGCGGCTCGAGGCGGCCGTTGCCCATACCGCGCAGCAGGCCGACGGCAACTGCCCAGCGCACCGCTGCGAGCGCATAGGAGCTGACCTGCATCCCATCGGAGAACTGCGACAGATCATCGCGTGCGCCGGTGACAGCGCCGATCTTTTCCGCATAACGGACGATCATCGTGACCATCTGCTCGCGGGTCACCGGGGACTCGGGGTCGAACGCCGTGGTGGACACGCCGTTGATCACGCCGGCCGCATAGGCCCAGCGGACTGCATCGGCATACCAGGCATCGGCAGCGACATCCGCAAACGGGAGCGCCGCGGAGCTTGCCGGGCTGCCTGCCACGCGCCAGAGCACCATGGCGAACATCGCGCGGCTCATCTGACCGTTCGGGCGGAACGTGCCGTCCTCAAAGCCGATGAACAGATGGTTCGTGATGGCATAGTCCGTGCTGAGGTGATACCACTGCGCGGGATCAAGATCCGGGAAGGCGCGGCTCGGGCAGTTCGCACCGCCGTCACACACCGGGGCCTTGCCCGTCACCGTGACGACACACTGGCTGTAGGTGTGGTTGCTGTCGCCCGTCGTGAGGACGTAGACGCCTGCGGTGTCAAAGTGCCAGGCAAACGTGCCGTCCGCGGCCGTCCTGCCGAGCAGCTCGCCGCCGCAGAAGATCTGCACGCCCTCTGCCGGAGCAACACCGGTTCCCATCTGGTACACCGTTGCCGTGAACGTCTCGCTCTCCTCTGCGGTGAGCGCGGTCTCGTGGAACCAGACGTTGTACTTATAGCCGTAGTAGCTGTCGGAGTCGGCCGTCGACTCGTTGGCAAACACGCCGTAGATGCCGCCGGCCGTGACGGGGACCGTCAGCGGGGAGGACGTATCATACGCGCCGTTCACGAAGTAATACTGGCCCCAGTATGCCACTGCCGCATTGGCCGCGTTGAAGTCTTCCGGGCCGGTCAGGCTGCCGATGTAGCCATATTCGCTGACCGTGAGGACATAGTCCTCGCCGAAGCCCTGCTGCAGCGCCTCTGCGACCGTGCTGGAGGAAGAGACCTCCAGCGTGCGGTCGATCGCGCCGATGCCGTTCACGCCCGTCAGGCGGACCGTGACCGTCGCCTTGAAGGGCTTCTCCGTCACATGGACGCGGCACTGGCTGTAGGTGTGCAGCTCGTCGCCGGTCGTGAGCACATAGTCGCCCGCATGCTCAAAGCGGCAGATAACCTTGCCGTTCTCATCGCTGACGCCCATCACATTGCCGTCCGCGTAGACCTTCACGCCTGCCTGCGGCACGGCGGTATTGCCCTGCATCTGGTAGACCGTGACGTCAAAGCCCGTCTCGGCCTCGGCGGTAACGCTGCGCTCGTGGATCCAGACGTTGTACTTGTAGCCGTAGTTCTCGCCGGTCGTGTTCTTCTCGTTGGCGAAGATACCATAGACCGCGCCGTCCGTGACAGGGACCGTCAGCGGAGAGGACGTGTCATACGCGCCGTCGATGTAGTAATACTGACCCCAGAACTCAACGCCCGCATTGGCGGCGTTGAAATCGTCCGGGCCGGTCAGACTGCCGATGTAGCCATAGCCGCTGACCGTGAGCGTATAGTCCTCGCCAAGGCCCTCCTGCAGAGCCTCTGCCACGGTCTTATCCGACGTCGTGTCGAACGTGCGGTCCACTGCGCCGACGCCGTTCACGCCGGTCAGCACGACCGTGACCGTCGTCCTGACGGGAGGCTGATCGCCGCCCGGGTTCGGGCCGTCCGTGCCGAGGACCGTCATGGTGGCGGAGACCTTCTGACCGATCAGCTTGGAGAAGTAGTCGTCATACCATGCGCCGGACGTAATCTTCTTGGCATACTTGGCAAAGACGGCATGCTCCAGCACGCTCTCAACGGTGACGGACGTGTTGTACTTCGGCTGCGTCAGCACCAGATTCTCATGGGCAATGACGGCCGGATTGCTGGACTTGAACTTGTTGTACTGCTCCTGACCGCCGACGGAGGAATAATCCGCCTGATCTCCGGCCACGATGCCAGCACCATGCGCGTCGCGGTAGTCATACAGCCACGTCAGGCCGCCGTTCTCGCCCGCAACGGCCTCGCGGAAGGCGTGCAGGCTCTTCGTCACGGCGTACTGCGACTCGTTCGCTCCGTCGTTCAGGCCGTCCCAGTAGTGAGCCTTGGCCTGCTCCATGAGGTTCAGCGCATCGTCAAGCTCCGCCTTTGTCAGCGGCAGGACCTTGAGGGTGATCTGCTTCTGTACGGAGACGTCCTTCGTCTTGTGCTGCATGGTAACGGTCAGCGTCACCTCCGCCGCGGCTTCGCCGGGCATCGGGCGGTAGATATTGGCGCGGTAGGCGTTGATCTCGGCCACATCCGGATTGCCCGAGGTGACGATGAACTTATAATCGTCATAGTTCTCGATGCCGGTGGCGCGTGCCGTGAGGAGCTGGATGTCGCCGTTCACGGCCTCGGGGTCGATGACCTCGCCGGTCACAACATAGGTCAGCTTCGTGACGAGATAGTTCTCGTCAAGCTCCTTCTGCATCTGCTGACGCAGCGGCTCGAGATCCTCGGCCGGGAGCGTCAGACGGAAGCCCTCGGCCTGCAGCGAGCTCTCGTTGAGCTGGAACGTCAGGGTCGGATAGAGATGGACCTTCGTGTCAACGCTCGGGCGTGTGACGCGGCCCGTCAGGACTTCGCCCGCCGTGCTGCCCTCGATGGAGATCAGCTTGGAATCGGATGTCCAGGCGAACGTGACGAACGGATAAGCGCCGGTACGCTGCGGGAGCTGCAGGTCGGAGATAATCTCCGCTTCGCTTGTATTCTGATTGCGGATGGTATCGAACGTAACGGAGGCCGCCGCCTTTTCGAGGTAATCCCGGACGGTGTCCAGATCCCAGTTCAGGATGACCATCGCCGTGATATCCGCACTGCTCTCGCCGCGCGTAAGCGTCAGCTCCACGCCGGAGACGCGGGCAAAGTGCGCCGCAAGGCCCAGCGTTGCGGGGTCCGCGTTGAAATAGGTGATCTTGCCGTCGGCCGCGATGCCGGTCGTCTGCGCCACATCCATCGGATAATCGAGCGCGCCGGGGTCCTTCACGGTGACGGTGATGCCGTCAAGGTTATTTCTGCTCAGATAGTTTTCCACATAGGTGCAGAGGTTCGTATCCGTACCGGGGACCGGGTTCAGCGTGGACTTGCTGTCCAGCAGGGACTTGGCCGCCGTGACGAGCTCGTCGTTCTGCGCCTTCAGGGACTTCACCGTGATGAGGAAGGTCTTCGTGCCGGTCTCGCCGCCATAGGCCAGCGTCGCCGTCAGCTTCACATAGACCGTGCCCGCAGATGGGAGCGTCACGACGCCCTCCGGCGTGATGACCGCGCCGTTCGAGCTGGCCCAGGTGATCGTGCCGTCAAAGCCCTCGACCGTCGAAGCGAGCGCCAGCGTGCAGTTCTCGGTGACGAGCGTCGGCTCGACCGTGAGCTTTTCCGCCGCGCGCGCAATGGCCTCGGCCGCCGCCGTGTTGACCACATGCGTGCCGCCCTGCCATGCCAGCAGCGGATAGCCGCCGTTGCGGCCGTCGTCCTGGTGGAAGGCTTCATTGCCGAGTGCAAGGACAAAGGCAGTCTCCTTCATCTCCGCGGCAGTCTTGGCCGTCGCTTCGACATTGACGCCGTCCTTCGTGTTGCCGGTCGCAGCAGAGGCGGAGCCTTCGAGATAATAGCTGTTCCGAATTTCGGCCGCATATTCGCCGACGAGCGCGCCGCAGGAAGCGCCCTTGACGCTGCCGGTGTTATAGCAGTTCGTGACCGTGGGATCCGTGCCGCCGGTGTGCTTGCCCGCGATGCCGCCGACGCAGGTCGCGCCGGTGACGGAGCCGGTATTGTAGCAGTTCAGGATCTGCACGCTGCCGTTTTCGGTGTAGCCGACGATGCCGCCGACATAACCGCGGTTGTTGCTGCCACCGTTGATCGCGCCGGTGTTATAGCAGCCCGTGATGGGCGCGTAGCTTGCGCCGACGATGCCGCCGACCTTCGCGTCGGAATAGGCGCTGCTCAGCGTGCAGGTCACGCTGCCCTCGTTGCCGCAGTTCACGATCGCACCGCTGGCATAGACGCGCGCGGCGATGCCGCCCGTCACGCCGCCGTAGGAGGCCGCATTCGTCACGTTCACACGGCTGACGCAGCCCTCGATACGGCCGTAGCTCTGGTTGGCGAAGGCGCCGATCGCGCCGTTGCCCTCGATCATACCGACAAGCGTGACATTCTTGATCACACCGTCCGCGCCGAGATAGCCGGACAAAGCGCTTGCGGATTCATAGGTCGCATTGTTATCGCAGCTGTAGTAGCCGCTGATCGTCTTGCCGTTGCCGTCCAGAATGCCGCCAAACTGCGCGCTGTATTTGCCGATACCGCCCCAGCGGTTGGCCTTCGGAGCCTCCGTGCTGTTGAGCACGAGGTTCACCATGATACGGGCGTTGATCGTCGTCTCACCGCCGTTGACCTTCGCGGCAAACCACGCCAGCTCCTCCGGCGTCTTGATGAGGTACCACGTCACGCCGTTTTCGGTCTTCGTCTCCGGCGCGGTATCGGAGGCCTTGCCCGTCCAGACATTGCTGCCCTCCTCGAGTCTGACCGTAACAGTCAGATCCTTGCCCGCGACCGTGAAGGAACCGGCCACATTCAGATAGCCGTCCAGCATAACGGTGTAGGAATAGGTGCCGTCCGGCAGGCTGTAGACGCCGTTCACCGCCGTCTGCTCGCCGCCCTCGGCATGTGTCACGGTAATGTCCGCGCCGCTCAGCGTGCTGCCGTCTTCCGCCTTCACCGTGGCAAAGCGCACATTATGGCGCGCCGCCTGCTGCAGCGTGACATGCAGGCTGTCGTTTTCGCCCGTGACCGTCAGGCTGCCCGACGCGGTCTCGTAGCCGAACAGGCTCGCCTCATAGGTGTAGCTGCCCTTCGGCAGGCGCCATGCGCCGTTCACGGCGCTCCACTGCTTGCCATCGGCATCGCGAAGAACGAGCTTTGCCTCGGCCGGGGTCAGCGTCACGCTGACGGGATAGGTGCGGACCGAGAGGGTGACCGTGATGGTGCGGCCTGCGCCGTCGATCGTAAAGCTTCCGGTCACATCGTCGCACTCATCGCGCGTGACAAGATAGGTATAGCTTCCGGAGACAAGGCGATAGGTGCCGTCCTCCTCCGGGGTCTGCTCCACGTTCTGCGCATCGTAGACATGGACGGAAGCGCCGGTCATGTTGACGGAGAAGGCCACGATGAGCTTGGCATCCGCATCCTGCCAGGCAAGGACGGGATAGCCGCTGTTCTGATTCTTCGCGTCGTTCACGAATGCGCCGCCGAGCTTCAGCACGGTGTCGAGCGACTTCAGCTGCTCTTCCGTGAGGGCAGTCGTGTCGCCGGAGCCGCTGCCGATGGCCTGCGTGCCCGTGAGGTAATAGCAATTCGAAACGGAGCCGCCGTTTTGGCCGATGAGCGAGCCCGCATAATTATGGTTGCCCGCTGCGGCCAGTGTGATCGCACCGGCATTGTAGCAGGACGTCACGGTCGTGTTCGAATCCGTCTGGCCGAGAATGCCGCCGACGCGGTTGCCGGTGGCGGAGCCGACGTTATAGCACTCGCTCAGCGTAGTATAGTAGGCAGTGCCAACGATACCGGCCGAGAAATTGTTCGTACCATTGCTGATCGTGCCGAAGTTCGCGCAGCGCAGGACGGTCGAACGCGCAGCGGACTTGCCGTTCAGACGGCCGACGATACCGCCGACATTCCGGCTCGTACCGGTGACCGTGGCATAGTTCGCGCAGGCCTCGATCGTGGCGCTGTCCGCCTGACCGGCGATACCGCCGACATAGCCGCGGCCGGAGATGCTGCCGCGGACCGTCAGTCGGCGCACGGCCGCGCCGGTATCCAGGCAGCCAAACAGGCCGGCATAATCCGTCGTCTGCGAGACGAGCAGGTTATCGATCGTGTGATACGCACCGTCAAAGCTGCCCGCAAAGCGGCGGGCATCGCTGCCGATCGGCGTGAAGGCCACATTGCCCATGTCCAGATTGGCTGCGAGTGTCACATACTTTCCGGCAAAGGCATTGCCGGAGGCGACCTGTGCGGAGAGATAGGCCAGCTCCTCGCCGTTCGAGATGAGATAGGGATCGGCCTGCGTACCGGTGCCGCCCGCAAAGCCGTCTGCCACCGTTCCGTCCCACTCGATGCCGGGGACCATGGTGACCTTGACCGTCGTGTCGGCCTCGCCGAGCGTGAACGTGCCGCGTGCCGTCTTATAGCCCGCAGCCTTCACCTGATAGGAATAGTCCGCCGGGAAGAGCAGGTAGGAGCCGTCCTCCTCGGCCTGCATAACCTCGTCGCCGTGCTTCACGGTGACGGCCGCCGTCGTGCCTGCGGCAAGGCCCGTGATCAAGAACGCCGCCTTATAGCGTGCAAGCTCCGTCATGGTCACAGGGACCTCAACGGCCGCATCCGTCACGGTAAAGCTGCCGGTGGCCTGCGCATAGCCGAAGGCCTCGGCCGTATAGCGGTACTCGCCCGCCGGAACGCTGGCCTTGCCGTCCGTCACGGCATAGGAAGCATCCGCGCTGTCCGTCAGCGTAAAGGCCGTGCCTGCAGGCGCGCCCGTGAACGTGACGCCGTAGTACGTTTTGCAGCTGAAGTCCTTCAGATAGAGCGTGTCATCGTTCTGATCGCCGCCGTAGTCCTTGGAATACCCGATGGTCACGACGTCATTCGCCGCGACCTCCATCGTGTAGGTCTGGAAGGACGTCATCGCACCGGAATACGAGGTCGCATTGGACTTCGTCAGGTCCGTTCCGTTCTTCGTAACCGCCATATAGTCGTATTTGGACTCACTGGAGACCTTATAGGAGAAGCGGAACGTACCGCCGCTCCGGAAGGTCAGCTTGAGGGCGGAAGTCGTTCCCCCCATACCCTTGTTGCCGGATATCAGGCAAGTCTCGTCGTCGCTCTCCGCAAAGGGATAGGAGGCGTCGTTTTCCACGGCCGCCGGAACGTCCGCAAAAAACTCATCGAAACTTGCCGCTGCTGCGACCGGGATGCTGCACAGCACCATGCACAGCACAAGGATCGCCGCGATCATTCGTTTCATGATCCAATCTTCCTTTCTTAATACGAAAATAATAAAAACACTGCGGCAGAGGGCCTCGTTTCCCCTGCCGCAGCCGTTTTCCTGCGTCATGGCGCACCTGCGCCGCATGCTTCTGTAGGTCTTCTGACTCGTGCTCCCGGGTCTCCCCCGCAACGCGGCGCTCAGCCTTCTCAGGTCGCCCCAATGACCGGCTTTCGCCCATGGAGCTCGCGTCTTGCACATACAGCGCCGGTCGGCGTTGCAGGCTCTCACTGCATTCCCTTGTCCATCTCCGGCTGTACATATGCCCTGCCGGAGCCACAAAAGCTTTTTGTTTTAACCTATTCAGTATAGCATATTTCCGCAGCATTGTAAAGCCGGATGAAAAACGTTCCGACCCTATAACCGCCGTTGACGGAGCGCCGAAAATACGCTATAATTTGAATTGTATATTATGATCCGCCCCCGGCGGGAAGGAGTGCAGCATTATGATCCAGTTATCTGATTTCTATGGCTACAGCATGTATACCATCTCTTCCGATACGCTTTCCGTCTCCGTGATGAGCCTCGGTGCGACCGTCACAAGGCTTGTCTATCGGGGCCGCAATGTCGTGGTCAGCCTGAAGACCCCGGACGACTATCTGCAGGACACCAGCTATCTCGGCGCGATCGTCGGACGCTATGCCAACCGCATCGCGGGCGGCCGCTTCCCGCTGAACGGCAAGACGGTGCAGGTCGAGCAGAACGAGGGCCGCAATCACCTGCACGGTGGCAGCGTCGGCTTCCACAAGCGCATCTGGGCCGCTGAATGCCTTGGGGAGCAGGCAGTGCGCTTCACGCTGCACACGCCGGACGGCGACGCGGGCTACCCCGGTGAACTGACGATGCACGTCACCTATCGCGTGGAGGGCAGCCGGCTCTTCCTCGATTTTGAGGGCATCAGCACGAAGGACACCATCCTCGCGCCCACAACGCACATGTATTTCAACCTCGGCGGCACGGAGAGCATCCTCGGAACGACGCTGCAGATCAACGCCAGCCGCTGGATCCCCGTGGACGGCGAGCTCATTCCCACCGGAGAGCTGCGCCCGGCCGAGGGTCCGTTCGACTTCCGCACGCCGCACGCCATTGCGCAGAACTTTGACCACGGCTTCGTGCTCGACGGCCCGGATGCCCTTGTGGCAGAGGACGGCGGCGTCCGCCTGTCGCTGCACACGGACTACCCTGCCCTGCAGCTCTACACCGGTGAATTCCTCTCGGGCAAGCTCCATCCGAATCAGGGCTTTGCCATTGAGCCGGAGGCCTGCCCCGACACGCCGAACCATCCGGAATTTGGCTCCGCTCTGCTGAAGGCCGGCGAGATCTTCCATCGCTCCATCACCTATACCTTCGAATCCACCGCAAAATGAGCCGCGCCGATTTGCTCTACCGCGAGACGTGTGCACGCATCCTGCGCGAGGGCGTTTGGGACACCGATCAGTCCGTTCGCCCGCGCTGGGCGGACGGTTCCCCGGCCCATACGGTCAAGTGCTTCGGTGTGGTGAACCGCTATGACCTGCAGGAGGAATTCCCGCTCATGACGCTGCGCCGCACCTATTGGCGCTCATGCGTGGAGGAACTGCTGTGGATCTGGCAGAAGAAGTCGAACAACGTCCACGACCTCGGCAGCCATATCTGGGACAGCTGGGCCGATGAGAGCGGCTCCATCGGCAAGGCCTACGGCTATCAGCTCGGCATCAAATACCGTTTCCCGGAGGGAGAGTTCGATCAGGTCGACCGCGTGCTGTACGACCTGAAGCACAACCCGGCCAGCCGCCGCATTCTGACAAGCCTCTACAATTTCGCCGATCTGCACGAGATGGCTCTGTATCCCTGCGCCTATTCCATGACGTTCCATGTCAGCGGCAACCGGCTCAACGCCATTCTGAATCAGCGCTCGCAGGACATGCTCACGGCAAACAACTGGAATGTCGTGCAGTATGCCGTGCTCGTGCACATGCTGGCGCAGGTCAGCGGTCTTGTCGCAGGCGAGCTCGTGCATGTGATCGCCGATTGCCATATCTACGACCGCCACATTCCGCTTGTCGAACAGATGCTGGAGCTGGAGCCGTATCCCGCGCCGGAATTCCGGCTCGATCCTGCGGTCACGGACTTCTATGCCTTCACGCCGGACAGCGTGCAGGTGGAGAATTACCGTTATCATCCGTTTTCAGCCAAAATTCCCGTTGCCATCTAGGAGGAGCCATGGACTGCATCGTCAACGTCACGCAAAACTGGGGCATCGGAAAGGACGGCGGCCTGCTTGTCTCCATCTCCGCCGATCTGCGCCGCTTCCGCGCGCTCACAACGGGGAAAACCGTGATCTATGGCCGCAAGACTCTGCTCACCTTCCCGCACACACGCCCGCTGCCGAACCGCGAGAACTGGATCCTATCGGCGACGCCCGGCTTTTCCGTGCCGGGCGCAGCGGTGTTTCCGTCGCTTGCAGCCCTGCAGGAAGCCATGCGTACCCGTCCGGCCGATTCGCTGTGCCTCATCGGCGGTGCGAGCGTCTACCGCGCGCTGCTGCCGTGGTGCAGCCGCGTGCTGCTCACGCAGACCTGCGCCGACCTGCCTGCCGACCGGTTTTTCCCCGATCTGGACCGGCTCCCGAACTGGCGCTGCACGGACACCGGCCCCCTGCAGGAGGACGGCGGCCATTCCTTCCGCTATCTGACCTACGAAAACGACGCTCCGCTTCCATTATGAACATAGAATTGCTCCCTTCTGCGCAGACTAAGCGCCGAAGGGAGTGATTTTTATGCCGATTTTACCTTTGACGGAAGAAAATTTCGAGCAGGAGGCCCTGCAGGCCGAGGGGCCGGTGCTCGTAGACCTCTTTGCCGCGTGGTGTGGCCCGTGCCGTGCGCTTGCGCCGGTGCTGGACGCACTGGCCGAGGCCCGGCCGGAGCTGCGCATCGGAAAGGTCGATGTGGACGCCCAGCCCGAGCTTGCGGCGCGGTTTGACGTGCTGACCGTCCCGACGCTGCTGCTGTTCCGCTCCGGCAGGCTGCTCCGGCGCACGACCGGCGCAAAAACGCTGACGGAGCTGGAGGAATTCCTGCGGAGCGGCGAAGCATGAGATGCTATGACATGGCCGTGGTCGGGGCCGGGCCGGCAGGCTGCACGGCGGCCCTCTATGCCGCCCGCGCCGGGCTGGACGTGCTCGTTCTCGAGCGGCTCGGCCCCGGCGGGCAGATGGCGCAGACGCAGCACATTGAGAATTACCCCGGCTTTCCGGACGGCATCGACGGGGCAGCGCTGGCAGACGGCATGAAGGCAGGTGCGGAGCGCGCGGGAGCCATTTTTCTGCTGGCCGACGTCCGCAGCGCGCAGCTCACCGGCCGCGTAAAGGAGCTGCAGACGGACGGCGGGCCGGTCCTTGCCCGGACCGTTGTGCTCGCCACGGGAGCGGGCCCGCGGAGGCTCGGGCTGCCGCAGGAGGACGAGCTGCACGGCGTGAGCTACTGCGCCGCCTGCGACGGGGCGTTTTTCCGCGGGAAGGACGTCGCCGTGGTCGGCGGCGGCAATTCCGCCGTCAGCGAAGCCCTGCTGCTGTCGAGACTGTGCCGCCATGTGTCGCTCGTGCACCGCCGCAGCACGTTCCGGGCATCTGCCGCAGAGCTGGCGGCGCTGGAAAAGCAGGACAATGTGACATTCTGCCGGAACAGCACCGTAACGGAGCTGCTGGGCCGTGAGCGCCTGACCGGCATCCGCCTGCAGAACGGCCGGGAGCTGAACGTGAGCGGTTTGTTTGTCTGCATCGGCCGCACGCCTGTCTCCGCCCTCGGCGGCGAGCAGCTCCGCCGGACGCCGGACGGCTATTACTGCGCGGACGAGACGACACGGACCGGCCTGCCGGGCGTTTTTGCCGCAGGCGACGTGCGGGAAAAGCAGCTGCGCCAGATCGTTACGGCCGTCTCGGACGGCGCAGCGGCGGCGCAGCAGGCGGAGCATTATCTGGGCAAAACGTCCCGCAGGGCGGAAATATAGCGCGGATCCGTGCCGCAGCAGCCGCCGACGAGTGCAGCTCCGGCATCGATCAGCGTGCGCATATACTGCGCGAATGCCGCCGGGCCCATGGAATAGATGGCCTCGCCCTCCGGCGAGATCTCCGGCATACCCGCATTCGGCTTGACAAGGAGCGGCACCTTCGCGGCCTGCTTCATATTGCGCACAAGACTTTCGAGCTGGTCCGGGCCGGTGGAGCAGTTGATGCCGACGGCGGCCGCGCCGAGTTCCTGCAGCGTCTCCACGGCCTCGACACAGGTCCCGCCGAAATAACCGCTGCCGTCGGCCTGCACCGTCATGCTGCACAGGACCGGCAGGGCGCAGACACTCTGCGCCGCCTCGAGGGCGACGGTCATCTCGTCGATGCCGAGCATGGTCTCCACGACGAGCAGATCAGCCCCGGCCTCGGCCAATGCCGTAATTTGCTCCGTGTAAATTTCAAACAGCTCGTGATATGTCATCGTCCCGGCAGGCTCGAGCGGCACGCCGGTCGTCGTGAGGTCGCCTGCCACGAGCGCGTGGCCATCCGCCGCTTCAAGTGACAGTGCAACGAGCTGCCGGTTCAGAAGCGCAACATCGTTCTCTCGGCCGCAGCGTGCAAGCCCGCGCCGGTTGGCGCAGAACGTCGGCGCATAGATGATCTGTGACCCGGCCGCGATATAGTCCCGCTGCAGAGCCAGCAGAGGCTCCGGATGCTCTGTGACCCAGACCTCCGTGCAGATGCCGCGCGGCATGCCCGCGCGCATCAGGTTCGAGCCGGTCGCGCCGTCGAGCAGCACGGGGCCGCGCGCAAGCAGCGCCTGAAAAGCTTCGTTTGTCATAGGTTCCTCCGTGGTATGGATTTCTTTCTCTATTCTACCCGTTTCGGCGGGAATTTGCAACGAGAAACTTCCGCATGCATTTTCGGTTGCATTCCGGTGGGGTTTCTGCTAGAATAGCGATAGATTCCATTCATTATTGACAAGGAGGACAACATGAAAAAGTCCGTACTGCGCAAATATGCCACGCTGATCGCCACGGTCGGCGTCAATGTCCAGAAGGGTCAGGAGGTCTTCATCGCCGCCGAGCTCGATCAGCCCGAATTCGTAAAAATGGTCGTTGAGGAATGCTACCGCGCCGGTGCAAAGCGCGTTGTGGTGGACTGGGACTATCAGCCGCTGACGAAGCTCCATGTCCGCTGGCGCAGCCAGAAGAACCTCTCCACGCTGGAAAACTGGGAGGAGGCCCGCTGGCAGCACTATGTTGACGAGATCCCCTGCCGCATCTACCTGATCTCCGAGGACCCGGACGGTCTGCGCGGCGTCAATCAGGAAAAGATGGCCAAGGCCGGTCAGGCTAAGTACAAGGTCATCCGTCCGTACCGCGACCAGATCGAGAACAAGTATCAGTGGTGTATCGCAGCCGTCCCCGGTGTTGCGTGGGCCAAGAAGCTCTTCCCGAACCTGTCGAAGGCACAGGCCGTCGAGAAGCTGTGGGAAGCCATTCTGGCCGCCTCCCGCGTAGATGACGATCCCGTTGCCGCATGGAAGGCCCATAACGAAGACCTTGCCCGCCGCTGTGCCTATCTGAACGACCTCGGCATCACGGAGCTGGAGTATCACAGCTCGAACGGCACGAATTTCAAGGTCGGCATGATCGAAGACGCCGAATTCAAGGGCGGCGGCGAGAACTCTCTGCTCGGCCACTTCTTCAACCCGAACATCCCGACGGAGGAGGTCTTCATCTCCCCGAAGCGCGGCGTGGCAGAGGGCATCGTCTATTCCACGAAGCCGCTGTCCTATCAGGGCCAGCTTATCGAGAACTTCTCCATCCGCTTTGAGGGCGGCAAGGCCGTCGAGGTCCATGCCGAAAAGAACGAGGCCCTTCTGCAGAAGCTCATCTCCATGGATGAGGGCGCTTCCTACCTCGGCGAGTGCGCGCTCGTTCCCTATAACTCCCCGATCCAGAATTCCGGCCTGCTGTTCTACAACACGCTGTTCGACGAGAACGCCGCCTGCCATCTGGCGCTCGGCATGGGCTTTGCCGACACGATCAAGAATTTTGAGAACTACACGCTCGACGAGTGCCGTGCCAAGGGCATCAACGATTCCATGGTGCATGAGGACTTCATGATCGGCTCCGCCGACCTGTCCATCGACGCGCACACGCGCGACGGCCGCACCGTGCCGATCTTCCGCGACGGCAACTGGGCATTTTAATGGGGATCTCTGAATATATCAGAGCTTTTCTGAGTCCCGGACATAAAAGCTGCTGCAGCGATTGTGCTGCAGCAGCTTTTTTATTCCGTTAGCAGGGTGAGCTTCCCGGTTCTGCGGGTCGCATTCAGGTCGATAAGGCGCTGGTTCCGGCTGCCGCGCCAGCGCAGCTCCAGAGAGCGCTCCGCCTCGACATACGGTCCGTCCACGAGCACATCGGCAGCCGCCAGCAGCCGCAGGCGCGCCGGGTCTGACTCCTGCACGAGCGCCTCATAGCGCCAGCCCGTGTAGACCCAGACATTACCGCCCAGCGCGTGCACGGCCTCGGCCAGCGCGGCGCATTCCGCCGCCTGCTCCATCGGCTCGCCGCCGGAGAGCGTCAGGCCGTCGAGCAGCGGATTGGCCGCATACCGCGCCAGCAGCGCCGCCGTACTTTCCTCGCGGCCGCCCGCCGGGTCATGTGTCTGTGGATTGTGACAGCCGGGACAATGATGCGGGCAGCCCTGCGTGAATACGGTCAGTCGAAGACCGGGGCCGTCCACAATGGACTCGGAGACCGTTCCGGCAATGCGCATCAGTCCGTCACCCCGTGCTTGACACGGTCGCGCTCCTCGGCGCGCTTGCCGTTGTTGAAGCGGTCGAGCGTGCCCACAAGATAGCCCGTGATGCGGCGGATACGCTCGAAGGGCTGGTCCGGCGTCTCGCGGCGGCCGCAGCGCGGGCAGGTATCGCCGATGATGCCGTTAAAGCCGCAGACCGGGTCACGGTCGACCGGGTGGTTGATGGAGCCGTAGCCGATGCCGCACTGGCCCATAAAGCGCACGACCTTCTCGAATGCAGGCAGATTCTGCAGAGGGTCGCCGTCCATTTCAATGTAGGAGATGTGCCCGCCGTTCGTCAGCGCGTGATAGGGCGCCTCGATGCGGAGCTTGTCAAAGGCCGAGATCGGATAATACACCGGCACATGGAAGGAGTTTGTATAGTAGTCCCGGTCGGTCACGCCGGGGATCTCGCCGTATTTTTTCTTATCCATGCGTACAATTCCCTCGCTTGATCGGTGATTGCCGAGCGGTAACTCATCGCGATATCAGCCGTGATGTCAGAGATATCACTGGTCTGTACATGTTCACCGTCTCCATGAGAGAACGCCATCGCCTCAATAACTTCTCTTGCTTTTTCGTCCGCCTGGGACATTAGAGTCTCAAGTTCAAACTCCAAGACATCAATTCTTTTACGCCGTATACACTGACCGTTCAGTTGTTCCAGCACATATTTTTTTATTTCTATTTCCATATGTCAAAGCTCCTTTTTAAAAGAAAAAAACGGCTCGACGGAATTCTCTTCCATCAAGTCGTTTCTTTGCATTTTTATGATAGCACAAATCGAAATGTATTCTCAAGTATCTGGAGCTGGACAATTTTTGTACTCGGCGATATGCCAACTGGGTATTTACTCAGTTGCTGCAAATGTCCATTTAGGAAATCCAAAGCCCTCAGAAGTATCAAGCAACATCACCGCTCCCCCAACAAGAACAACGAATGCTGCACAATTCGGCATTACTTCGTGGCTAAATTACAAACGAGGGTCACCCAGGAACGAAAGTTGATACTATTTCTTTTTACTACGGCTTTCATTTTTAAATTCTGAGGCCAGCATCGTTAAAATTTCCACCTGCCGTGTGTTTAGTCCCTCGATAGGCAGCATCCGGCGTTTCTCCAACCCCAGAAGATAGTCGACTGAAACTCCGAAAAATAGTGCCAACTCACAGAGGGAATCTACCGTAGGCATGCGGATACCCATTTCATAATTGCTGATTACAGTTTTGCTGCGGTTGATTTTTCTGCCCAATGCCGCCTGTGTCAGGTTACGTCCCATACGTAATTCTTTTATCCGCATGCCGATATTGATCATTGGTATCACCTCTAACTTAAGTGTACGCAATTACAGTTCTCTTTTGGTTATCAAATATCAATAGAAAACCACAATTATGGACCATTCGAGAGGATGTGGCTCTGTTCTTTTCAAGGTGATGGAATTCCATCACCTTCTTCGTAAGTTTTCAATGTTTGTTTTGCGATTCTCTGGCGGTGCTGTTTATTTTTCCAACTAAAGTTGCGCTACTATAAAAACAAGCGATTTCTGCCCCCCTAAACGCACAAAAACAGGCGACATCCAACCAAAGTTGAATGTCACCTGTTTTGTTGTCTGATCCTTGTTTGGTAGATGCCGATTTCGTAATTTTTTCAAATTACGGTCTTATCGGTACAGGAGTAAGGTTCCCTACCTTTAATACTCAGGCGGCAATACAATCTTCCAGAACGAGTCCATTTGTTCTTGGAATGGGCGTATTCAGACTGACTGTTTCCACACGCCGCATCTGTTTTCTTCGCTCTCCGCTGACGGCAGAGTGCATCGCCTTCACAGCAATGCTCGAAAAGCTGTAAGCTTTCAGATGCGGCTGACTGTGCCAGCGCTTCACTGAAAGCAGATACCGAAAAATCACCACATCAAACCACTCCGATTCATCCAAACCCTGTTCGTGCAAAAACCACCGCACAAGAGACAGGTGCTGTGCCGCAAAGTCGGATTCCTGTGCAGTTAGCGGGCGGCTATAAAGGTTCTGCAGCTCTTTGAGCTGGACGTTCTCGGCACATTTCTCGTTTGTCATTATCTGTTCCTCCGATTTCAATCTGTAAATGTTATGCAACGTATTTGTTCAAGATTTCCTCGTCGATTTCGCAGACGGGGAAAGAGATATATCCCGTTGTGATATGCGTCACAACCTTTTTGACAATCCCCAGTTTTTGCAGGGAAGAAAGAATCCCTTCATTTTCCGCATAATTCTTAATGGCTACATGTCTGGGAGCCTGTGGGCCAAGATTTTCTGTTACCGTCAGCAACGGGTCCGCATATCCGGTTTCTCCGATCCGATAGACTTGAATGCTCATTGTGCCGGTTTTCGCATCTCTGCTTTTCCGAAAAAAACAGTTGTCATAGATATGGTGTTTCAATTCAATGGTACAGGTATTTCTCATATTCTGACTCCTTTATGCGCATTTTTTAAGTAAGCTGCTGTTGACACGAATCTGAAGCTCCTGCGAAAGCCCCTGTAAGGTGCTGAATTCCCCGTTGACCTCATTGAGCTGATCACGGAACAGATTCTCGTTCATACGGCGCTTTTCATTCAGCGCCTTGATTTTCGCAATCCAGCGGTTCATGATGGCTGCGCTCTGGCAGCCGGTATCGATCAGATGTCGCACGCTTTCATCGTACATCTCAATCTCTTTGCGGATCGCGGCGTAAAAATCAGACGTCATCTTCTGACGCTGTTTTTCATCGTTGACCACAAACAAGCTGTTGACAACGAGCGAACCTTCGTTCTGTGTATGCTTATCCAGCGTTTCAATAAAATCCTCAAACATACTGACATAGGTCATGCTCGACCGCGGGACAAAATACATATGTCCATGCGTCTGAATTTTTATGGCGTTCATCTCAGCCAGTATGTTTGTGGCGACCGTCTCTACTTGCCGCCGGTTGACACATCTTCGATATTTTTCATACAAATCGCAAACCTGCACATAAAAGTCCTGCGCGTTTACCGGCGATGCCCCGCTCACATTTTCTAGGCTCAGTGCCTCCGTGTTCCGGTTGAAAACGACATTGGCCACTTTCGTATACAAGTTCGTGTGGTCATCCGGCTCTTCCATCACCAGCTCACGGCTGATCCAGCCCTTTCGCTGTTTGTTGTCGCGAAAATAGACTTTTCCGCTGTATCCGCCAATCTCCACACGGCCTTTGACATCCCCGGTCGCTGCACGAAACGCATTGGCAGCGGAAATACGGGTTCCCGCACGGCCGCCAATGTTACAGGCGGCACGAATCTTTTCAAACTCCGCAAGGTCGATCAGAACATCGGACAAACTGTAATAAACCATTTTTCCTAGCAAGTCCTCTTGATTTGCCTGCCCTACAGTCGTGACAATATCTTTCAAGTTGATTGATTCGTTCATATATAACCTCTTTTCTCTTATGCCGCGAGCCGTGCCGCGCGGCAATATGCTTTGTATTCGTCGACCCCATTGTAGTCGGGATTCCATTGCCGTTGTTCCACGGGAATTCCCAATGATTTAAGCATTTTAATCATATGCAGCAGCGCTTTTGAGTACTTTTCATCCTCAATTTGGTCCATATCAAACAAACTTTCGACTCGTTCAATATTGGGCAATGATCGTATCGCCGGCAGTAAATGGTTGATACTGCTCACACCTGGAACACAGATATACAGAGAATTTCCATCCAAAAAGCTTGACACATCACCTTTCACGGCACCTTCCGTTATATGTGCAGTGCTGCTGCAATGATCTCCCGTGATATGCACCCAGGTCCGCGCCGCTGTTCCGTTCGGGTATTTCTGAGTTCCGTCTTTATGCTGATGCTTCGGATTGGAACTCAGCCATCGATATTTCCGCTTACTTTTGTTGTCCAGACGAATCTGCAGGCCTTGAATGTAGCCTGCAGCTGTGCAGAACGGTACCAGGATGCCAGCCTGTCCGGCAAGGCACCATTCTCCGGACACCAAATCAGTATAAAACCCGGGCACCCCGCGCAGGTCATGCTTACTGGCCAGGCGTTGAGCAATTTTATTCTTTTCTGTCTGCCTGACCGGCATAGAACGGTACATATTCTGACCGATGCGAGTAAGGGAAAGTCCTCTCCCGAGCAGATCCAGTAAATGCGCGTCATTCAACTGGAGTTCACACAACAAATCGTAGTAGACATCATGCCGCCGCTCCAGGAGCGCCAGATTGTCACTTACCGGTTCAGACCGCACTTTGGTATCGGGAAACGGATAGGTTTTGGCTTCCCTGTCCAGTTCATCAACAGCTTCACGGTTGGATATGCCGTGCATTTTTGCATAAAGCGTAACGCTGTTTCCACCTTCTCTACACTTCTGGCAAAAGAACTGATTGCTCACAGGATTTAAAAAGAGATGATTTTTTGAGCCATTGCAAAAAGGGCAATACGCCTCGACCTCGCTTCGTCCCAAAGTGCTCCGGTCAATATGGATGCCAAGTCTATGCGCGACTTCTATGATGGGAAAGTCTTTATATGTCACACCGTTCACCCAGCTCTCGGCAACTCAATCTGCTGATTATGAATCGTAATTTTCAACGGTTGCCCCCGAGCCACACGCGCAAGAAAAGATTGCCCGCTTGGGCGGGGAATGTTATCGATGCTTTCCGTGTCATCGGCAAATACCGGATAACAGCGTCCCAGCAGTTTTTTCAGCAATTCGACCATCTCCATGCCGGCCAATACTTTTTCGGAATGAGACAGGCAACGGTAGTCCCTGCCTTCGTAAGTAAATTTCCACGTTTCTTTGATTTCTCCGGTAGACTTAACGATGTCAAACAGCTTACACGCCACATTCTGTGTATGAAGATGCTCAAACAGCATTTTGTTCCGTGTGGCAGCAAAATCCAGCACCGCTGCAATGCGATCTTCGATCTGCGCCAGACTCTGTGTCATCATCTCATAGGTTTTATCCTGAGACGGCTCCTGTTCCGGTTGAATTGACTCAGAGATATTTTTGAGAACGGCCTTTTTTTCGCCAAGTTCTTTCTTTACCGCCTCGTACTGCGCCATTTCATCACTTGACAGATTTCCTGCCCAAATCTGCTCCTGAAGCCTTTCAATCCTTTGAGATGTTTCGCGCATCCGCAGCGTATATTCTTCATGCTCTTTGAGAGTTCTGTCGTTTTCTCGGTCACACTCTGCCGTGACAGCCGCACTTTCGCGTTGCAGAGCAGTCAAATCATCCTTTTTATATTTCTCAAAGGTTTCATGACATTTTTTCTCCAGCACCTCCAGTTCCTTTTGTTGCAGCCGAAGTTCGGTGCCTTTCACTTTGTACTTTTCCAGAGCCGATTTCAGCGCTACCTCACAGGCGATATGCTCTTCGGCTGTGACCGCCCGGTGGCATAAGGGACATACCGTCCCTGGCTCCAGAGACTTCAAAAAGCCGGACGTCTGGTTGAATTTGACGAGCAGGGCTTGTAAAGGCTTTTCAACTTTGACAAACTGTTCTGTCAGCTTGCTTTCGTAAATCTCCTGCCGCCGCGCTTCGATTTTTTCCCGGAGCTTGGCCTGCCGCTCACGATACGGCGCCGGGTCAAAGGGCTTGGGCTTTTCTTTTAAAAGTTCATTATACCAATCGCTCATCTCAATCAGCTCCAGATTCAGAGCTTTCATATCAAGGCCTTCTGTCCGTCGCGCCTCCCATTGATCGGCACGTTTTTGCAAATCAGCGATTTCTGCTGACAGGAGATTTTTCGCATCCGCCTGTCTGACGGCAACTTCCGCAGCCATTTCCTGCCGTCCGCTGTAGGCCAGCAGGGCCCCTTCGAGCTCCTTTTTCTCCGCGCGAAGATTCGCAAGCGCTGTCTCAGGACTTATAAACGTATATCCCTCCAGAGCAGCGCGCATTATTTCGCTCATCTGCGCCAAAATGTTTTCCTGTGGCATGGGAGGCAGGTGCTTTTCAAGAAGTTTACGGCCTCCTTCCTGCAGAACCTCAATAAAGTACAGCGGATTGTACAGCGCCAAGAATTCATCCAGATCTCCAAACATTGAGAACAAATCCCGCTGGAGAATGGAACGTCCGTCAAGCGCGATCTCCATCTTGTCGTCCCTTCGGCACCGATCAATAGTATGTTCCATGCCGGTTTGATCCAGATAGCTGAGAGACAGCCGGATTTTCCGGCCATCCTTATGGTAGAAACGGTCAATAAAGCGGTCGCCCATATAACCCTTGCCTGTAATGGCAAAAGCAATGGCATCAGCAATCGTCGTTTTTCCAACACGGTTCCCTCCGGAGATCACCGTAATATCACCGAACTGGTATTCAACAGGCTGGTCATGGTGTTTGAATCCTGCCATCCGTAAGCTGGTTGCTTTGAAATAAGTTATCTTATCCATTGCGGATACCTCCTGTCACGCGGCAATTTGATATTCGTCCAATGTATAAAATATTTTCTTTGCGTCTTGCTTCCCCTCGTGTGCCCCGATTTTCACGTTCTGCAATATGCTCCCGGGCCTCACTTCCTGGTTTACATCGCTCAAAAAAACGGTGATGATATCGCCGTTTTCCTGTTCAAGGTCAATGACTTGGTGCACCACATGGCTGAACCGGTGTTTTTCCGTTTTTCGGACAACATATTGGGGCAGCGGTTTTGATGCCGGCGGCATTTGCGCCGACGGGAGTGCGGCCGGCATTTCTTTGGAGAGGGGCTCCTGCGGCTGCATCCCCTTCAGTTTCTTTACATGAGCATCGTGGATTTTTTTCAATTTCGGGAGTTCCTTATTCGGAATCACTTTCGGATAGTTCGAATCGACATCGACCCATGCAGCTTCCATATCGTACAGATACCGTCCAATTCCCCATTTGACTGCCGCTCGCTTGTATGCGTCGCTCAAGCCGCCCTTGACTGGCTCAATATCCGTGTTCTCAGCGCCATCTGTTTTGGATATCCAAAGATTTTTCTCTTTGTCAAAGATACGGATCACACAAAGCTGCGATGCTTCTTTGAGTGTCGAACCGCCATGCCAAGAAATATATTCATCCTGCCAGTTTTCCGGTCCTACAACCTCGTCCAGCCTGTTTTGAATCGCGCGTGCTGTCACGTAAGCGACTGCCAAGCCCCTGGTTTTATCTTTTGAGACATTCTGCAGGCGCCATTCAACGTCCTCGCTGCTGAACGGCTCTGCGAGTTCGACTTTAATGCGCTCCCATGATTTTGCCATTTGAAAACCGCCTTTCATCTGTCTTTAAAGCGTTCTTCATCCTTTATGGATTCCTGCCATTTCGCCGATTCCCCGTGAAGCCATTTGATCCGCGAGCAAGCCCCAATCAGTGTGTTTATACTCGCCGGGTCCAAAAGGGAACGACATTTTTGGCAAAACAACTTGCATGCGCAAGCTCCTTCAATCATCTGATAATGTTTCATTTCAGAAATCTCCGCTATTTTATTTTAATAAAATCCTCCAGTGTCTCCTCCCGTGGAACCAATACCTCTGTATAATAATCCGCGGGAGCTTTGCCATTCATTCGGGCCAGCAGCGACCGAAACGGCAGTTGCTCCTTATTTTGTTCCACTAAAAAATGGTCGTCGTTGTTTGGCATTGACATAATGTATGCCGGCACACTGGACAACGTATGTAAGCTGTTGCATCTGGGCATGGTATTGCATCCCACACACAAATGTCCGCTCTTTGATACATTGGAAAAGGGATAAAAGAACAGTTTTGTTGCGGGCCGCAAATAACCTTGATCGACCACGGCCATCTTGATAGCGCTGATCCTTTGCCCCCGCACAAAGGTAAACACATATAAAATCCGAGGCAATGGAAAATGAGGGTACAAGGTGTCATGATATCGGATGTCCGTAAAGGTCATTTCCACAAGAAGTGCGATCCGTTCCTGTCCATTTTTGTCCTTCGCATAAGCCAAACAATTGGGTGGAAGCAGACCTGTAAAGATCGGTTCATATTGAACGGCCTGTTCGATCAGAGTCCCCATCATCTTGAAGCTGAGCTCCTTATGGTGTGAGACTCCATGTTCATCCCATCGGCAAATAATGTTCGGATTATCCTGCCGAAGTTCAAGGGTCAGCGCCGTTTGTTTCATACTCATGCCGCCTTTCTTACTCTTTTTTTCTTTTTAGAACCAGTTACCCCAAGCTTGGTCTTATCCGCTTTGCATCTGGCAATTTCACCGCGTAGGCTCTCACACCTGTCGCGGTAGTATTCTGGAATCACACTAACTTCCAGTGCCATGCTGCTCTGATCGTAAAAGGATTCAGCCATTCGAATCAAAAGACCGCTTGCACCCGTATGGTTCACTTTGGTATATAGTTTCCATGCATAGCCATAGCCTGCTGCTTCAGCCATGACGTTGTCCACAAATTCTTCGGCCTCTTTGTAATATGGTTCATCTTCCAATTTACATCTCAGCAGCACAGCATGCTCCCGGCACAATTTGTAAAATTCCACCATGGAGTGGGCGCTCACATAAATTCGTTCTTCACACCATGCTTCACTATAGCTCATTGCACAAATGTCAAAAGCGCGGTTATACAAGTCATATACGCATTCGTATTGTATGTCCCAATCCAGGGCAGCACCGCTATAATCTGCGGCGCTCCCTGCTCTGAGTTCTTCCATTCGGGCCAAAAGCAGCAGACTTTGCAGTGCTACATGGATATCGTCCATATAATCTGTATCCACAGCATTACCTCAAATAAACATTGGTGTTGTATGGGCAACTGGCTGCGCTCTGCGCAGCAGATTCGCATACTGCACAAGCCTTGTACAACCGCTGGCGATATCACCGAGATATTCATCCAAATCAATGATATCGCTTGATGTAAACTGTGAAAAATCCAAATCTTTCACCCATACATTTCTTCCTTGTGAGATAGGCAAAAACACATTCTGATATAAATAGCTCTGCTGGAACTTCACTTCCCCAGAGGAATTCTCCGTTTGTGCTTTCCCGAGTATTTTGATTAAAGTGTCTAAATCGAATTTCATTGTATTTCACTCTTTCTTTTTAATAGAGGCGTTTATAGCCATCCGGTGTTAGCAGGTGAAAGGTCAGCCGGTTTGTCACCGTATTCGTTTGAAGAATCCTTTTTACTGATTTATCTTTTCGGAATTCTATCGGGTGTTCATCTGTGATGACATCTTTGGCGATCATCCCGCGTATCACATGCGGTACATCGCAGTCTACCAGTCCATCCAACATACCGGAACCTCCGATCAGCCCGATCTGCCCTGCGTTCAGCGGCAGCATTGGGCGCTTGTCCAGTCGGTCCAACTCATTTTCCTTGCCGAACAGCTCTCTGACGCTTCCCGACTGACTCATTTGCCGGTACAGCTCCAATTCATTGAATATGCTGCCGCAGAACACCTCTACCGAAGATTCAGTATTAGGGATCGTATACCGTGCCGTTCCAATTTCCGACAGGCCCGGCAAATCCGGCCCCAGTTCGCATTGCTTATAGAGACGAACCGCCTCCCGGGCACCGTTTCTTGAGCGGGTTCTTTTCCCAATGAGGACAATCTGACGGAAGCGTTCAAACTCTTTCCCTTCAAACCGATAAACGCTAATATCTGTAAGATGATCGCACAGGCACCGGGCGATGCCCGGTGTCACGCGATAGTACGGGACGATATAAATAAGGATGCCGCCCTGCATCAGGCAGGGCAAGGACTCGATCAAAAATCTTTTTTCTTCCCGCACACGGACATTTTCACCCGGAATGGCAAGATAAGGCGGATTCAGGAACAAGACATGGAAAACACCGCGTGAAATACGACAGCGAAAAAAGTCTCCCATTGCCACACGCGCAAGGCGTTCGCAGGCTGCTTCCGCCCGCTCGTTGCTGAGTTCCACGCCATAGGTAACACTGTTTACCGACGGGGCAAGTGCTTTGAGAGCATATCCTTCTCCGCAGCATGGATCCAGCAGATTTACACAGCATTCTGGAAAATCCAGCGCTTCATGCAGATATCCGATATGTGTAAGATCTGTCGGAAAATATCCCATTTTGGCATGGTTCATCAAACGGCCAAGTGCCCGTCCCACAGTACCCTCATCATTGGGCAGCATATTGCAGAACTGGTTCAAGACCTGCAGCAGCTTTGAATAACTGACCGCCATAAGCTTGAAAGAGCTGACTGAATCCCGTAAGATCCGCGCGCCGCGCGCCAGTTTGAACTCCTCCATCTCTTCCAGCGCAGATCCAGCACTGTCCAGTGCTTCAACCAAATCAATCTTGCTTTTGCGCAAGGCAGAATGATAGGGGCGTGCAGCTTCAATGTCTTCCTTCATTTTTTCCGCGACAGCCTGCCGTAGAGCGGGCATCTCCCGCATGGCCTGTTCGATCCCATACCGGGCACTTATCAGCTGTTCCACCGCAAAAGGTCTTGCGTCCATGGGCGTCATGCTGCCGAACGCAGAACCACAGGTTCTGTCGGTGCAGGGTCTGAAGAATCAGAAGGTTGCGGAGCCGCCTGGCGCAGTTCCTCAATCACTTTTTTCTGCTGCTCAATCAGCTGCATCATCTGCGCAAGCTGCGCGTCATATTCTGCAAAACGCAGATCATCGGCCACCTTTTGCTGCCGTTCCGTTTTCTTTTTGGTCCGTACACCGCTGTGCAATTTCAGAAGGATGCGGTGAACCAATACGCTGAAACGAAAACGCGGCCAGAAATACCGGCGCACCGGCAGTACGAGGCATTCGTCCGCTTCTACTTTGTCGCAGCCCAACAGAGGGCTGGCTGCAATGCGGCTCTTCAAATGGTGCACCAGTAAGCATATCCTGCCATAAATATGCCCTTTGATTTTAGCGTGCTCGGCATCAATGCGATCCGCTTCCACATACAGGGCGGTCAGTGATTCAGCCGATAGATTCTTCACCTTGATTTTTTCTGCCACAATATCTCGTGCCTGGATGCTGCCGCGGCCTTTGACCGTTTGTGCCTTCACCTTACCGGCTACAATGAGTTGACCGTGAACCACCAGCTTATCTGTCGTAACGTTCCCCTGTTTCACTACTTGGTTTTTCGATATGTACATTTTCATGCTGCCATTCTCCTTTGCTTTTTGATTCCCACTGTCCGTGTGGTCAGTGAAAGTGTTGAAAATGTTGAATACTTTGCAGTCAACTGACCGCGTGCTACAATGTTGTAGACATAGTTCACGACAATAGATGCCGCCGTAAGATTTGCCGCCATGCTTTGCGGCGCGGAAATTGCCGCTTCTTCGCAGGACAGTTCTGTGGGAAACTTGTCCTCAGACTCCATCACTGTGGGAAATACACTGATCAATGGGCGGTTAAAGGTGCGCCCATCGAGCTTTACCCCACATACGACTTGTCCTTGATACTCCCCGTTGCCGCTGTCAATGTAGATCAGTCTGCGGGCGTTCTGAAAAACAGAGTGACACATGACCCGGGATTTATCGTTGTCTACCGCCCCGATCAAAATGGTATATCCCTCTTCGAATCTTGCACGACCCGGTCGAAAGATTTTGGGGCACTGCACCAAGTCGGAAAGTTCCTGTTCGTCCTCTATGTAATGGGAAACATAGTTTGCCTCCATACCAAATGCGGCAGAATACCGTTCCGCAATCACACGGGCTTTATTTTGCTTTAAATCGGTAACACAGAAATTTTGACGCACAAGATTGGGGCGCTCCACCGTGTCGCCATCTATAATGATGATCTCGACCTCACGGTCCAATGCATATGCCAGCCGGTAAAGATGTGGTGCGATATGCCCGCCAGTGCCTCCAGCACCCAAAAGAACGATTTTGACAGGCAGTGTATCAGAAAACCTCAAAACCAGACACCGCCTTTACCCCCACCGGCTTTTCGTGCCCGCGTAATGATAGAGCTTTGCCAATGCCGCGGGAAGTCCGTTTTATACACCTCCACCACGGATTCCAGCGGGATGCTCTGAAAGGAACCACTGCAGGAAATACGGGCCATAATCTGGGGCTGAGTGTCCTGCAGGCGTCCGACGACGATATACACGCGCGCCGCTTTCTCATCCGCATTGTCTGTGGCGCTGAAGAATGCAGGCATGATGTTGTGGGAATGCAGGTCCATGTAGTGGATATACCGCTCTGTATCCAGCCCGTCTCCGCCCATGGTTTCAATCTCCACGCCGGTTACCTTCTGTCTCGGGATAACGGGAAGAAAGCGCTTCATTTTTGTGTCCCAATAGAGATTGACCAAGGCCTCAAGCGGTTTTTCTTGATCCGCATAAAACTTAAAAAATGCTAGAATCTGCGCAAAAAGCGCATGCGGCACAAGAGGCAACGCCGGCTTAAAGCCGGCGCTGACCTGTGAAAGTTCCACAACATTGTCCCGGGGCACCGTAAAAGTCCCCAGCTGTGTTTTCCGCATTTCGTACACCCTGCCGTCACGCGCGGGGAATATGCAGATCATCTTATCTGACTCCGCGGCTTCCTCGGGGGTCGCAAACAGTCCCTTGTATGCGGCGATCCCCTTTTTCTGCGTGTAGACGACTGGTTCGACTTTGCACCGCGGGCTCTTGTTTTTTGCCTTTTTCAGCCCCGTCAGAAATTCAGCCGACACCTCAATGGCTGCCTTGACTTTTGCGATGCTCTCCTGCTTTGGCTTCGTGATTTCTTTTTTCACAGAACCGTATTTCACAAACCACTTGACCTTTGTACGGTCCTCCATCTCAGTAAAATCCACCATTTTCTCAAGGCGCAAATCTTCAAAGGACATATTGGGGTTGGTGATTTCCTCTTCGCAATCGTTGTACGAGAAAACGGGAAGAAGTTCCGTAAGGCTTTTGGCCATAGCCTGTGCCGCTTTATTGTCCGCCTGTTCCGCCGCTTCCATCAGAGGATTAACCGTCATTCCGGACATTGCGGGCTGTACCGATGGAGGCATGGGGTGCTGTTCAGTTGGCGCAGGCTGCGGTATCATGTTGGGCATCGCCTGCACTGGTACGTCGGGATGCTGCATATTCTCCATGGACAGTACCGAAGGAGCAGTTCCGGGGATTGCCGCCTGCTGGGGGACTGGCGCGGTGGGCATTGCCGTCGGTGCTGTCAACGGTACCGATGGGTGCTGCGGAGCTGGATAAAACTGTGCCTGTGGTTCGGCAGTTATCTGCTGTGGAGCCGGAGCCGGTGCAGGTTCCGCTTGCGTGGCAGGCGGAGGCTGCACAGACTGCTGGAGAACTGCAGCAGATGTCGCATTGAACGGATCATCCGTATCGTCGCCTAAATCTGTCCAGCCCGCGAAGAAATCATCACTCATAAAAAATCCTCCTTAAATTGAAATAAAAAAAGACCACCCCCATCAAACAATGGTTGTGATCTTCTGGTATTTTAGATTTTCACAAATTTATGGATTCAGCAGCGCAGTGCACCCCTACTGCCGTACTATCACCTCAATGTGCTTTGACCTAAAATACATTTTTATTATATCGCAAAAATTTTGGCCGCGCCATCTACACTTTCGGTCACGATAGGCAATAAAAAACATCTATTTTTACGTGGATATATCAGCGGATTCCTCGGCTCCTGTGGCTCTCATACCCGGAAATAATCAAAATCGCGGTCAGCATTTACTTTGGTTTTCCTTAGCGCTGCAGCGAAATGGCAACAGTTGTCAGAAATCCTGTTTCGAACAAGTCAATTTCTCAAGCTCCTCCATCGTGTACCATCGATACCAAGAGTTGTTTCGAATGTGATTGTTTTCGTATTCCGTAAACTCGCGCAATTCATACATTCCGACTGGGAGCCGAAAAAACGACTCTCCCTGTTGCAATGCAATCCCGTCACTTCCTGCTTCAGACGCGCATAGACAAATCTTATCCGCCTTTTCAAAGAATGAAAAAATATTTTTCAATGGAACTTTCTCACCTTTTTCTCCTACATATTCCATCGCCGAGCTCAAATCAATGCTTCCCGTGATTTGTTCTGCTCCGGGAAAAAACGCAAGTTGAAACACGCAGGTCGACGCATCTGTAATCTGTACAAACCAAGCCTTCGGAGTCCACTCTGTGTGTTGACTCCATTTCCAAAAGACAAAAAGGGCTGCATTCCAATCACAAGAACTGCCAAGCAACGGCGCATAGGCGACTCGAATCCCTCTCCAGAAGAAAACGATTGCAGGAACTGAATAGGCATAGTCTGCCATTCCGCCAGCGTGCATAGCGCCCCAGGAATCGTCATCAACCTGAATACAAATCGATTCGATCTTCACATCAAACTCTGTCCCGATAGGAATATGCTCCAGCAAAGTCATGCTGATATGCTGTGGCCAAAATACGCTGATTTCCTCATTGCTACGCGCATACAAATATTTTGACTCCGATTCCTTGCGGTAAATTATCCGTGCCGAATCTTCGGAAAATGCTTTTGCGTACTCGCTGCGTTGGAGCAAGCTATCCCTCTCACACAAAAGCTTGTATGGTTCAGTCTTTAGCCGGAACTGAAACACAGAGTTTTCTAGTGGTAATTGATCACACTCAATCGCAGGGAGATTCCAATCAAAGCAATACGTCCGTTCCGGGAAAGATGTAGGACGAAATGTTACATCGTTCATAAAAGAAACGGTAATCTCACTGTCATCCATCACAGCAATGCTCGCGTCAAATGCTTGTCCAAGCTGTATTTTTTTCAGTTTTTTAACCGCTTTGATGGAGGAATCCGCAAGAAATCCGATGTGACTGCCATCAATTGTCATAACTTCCAGGCGTTTTGCAAACCGGTGAATAATTGCATGGACCTCAACGTTTTGTTCATTCTGTAAGCTCCCGCGAATTTGATGAACGTCGACGTCTCGCAGGAAAACGGAAGATAATTTAGCATAAAATTTTTCCGACTCGACAGCCTGTTCCACACCGTCGATCCGTACTCTAAGCCCGTCCGGAAAACTATCTTTCTGGAATTGAACTCCCGCAGACAACTCGACCTGCCGCAGCTTAGCGCAACCTTTGAACGCTTTTGTTCCTATTGAAGCAAGTCCGTCCGGAAAGATGATTTCTTCGATATTTTTGCAACCTGAAAAAGCCTGATCACCGATTTTGGCCAGACCTTTTGGTAAAATAAGTTTTCCTGGCAGTTTGTTACAATTTCGGAACGCTTCTTTTCCAAAAGAACTAACAGAATCCGGCATATGCACACACTGCAAACTGCTGCATCCCGAAAAAATTCCATCTGGAAGCTCTGTTACTCCTTCCGGGATGGAGATTTCCTTTAACTTCTTCCATCCCTCGAATGCCTTTACCGGGAACTTTTGGCAGGACTGTGGCAGATGTAGCTGACTAACTTTCGAAAACGCCGCCTCAAATTTCGGAAACACCTGCAGCGTCTCTGGAAGCACCAGTTCCTGCGCCGCGAAAAAGCGCCCGCCCGATGCCCCATGCGCGTCGAACACGACCCTAATTTCACGGATTGGCCCTCCGGCATCAATCTGTGCGATGTTCAGGGAGGTAATCGGGTTTGGGCATGTCCGAAATGTCAAAACACCTTTTTCATATTGATAGGATAATCCCTCTTCTGTCTTTGGCATACGCTCTCTCCTTATCAGTCATAATATGTAATCTCGATACCATATTTTGCCCCCATACCCGATTTGCCGGACAGAAAAACAATCTGTATAATGGAAA
>ERZ826764.631-NODE-631-length-48663-cov-3.646375_pt1 | contig 48663 bp, 44 predicted proteins | sample MGYA00519870_ERZ826764 | MGnify/ENA primary metagenome ERZ826764 (study PRJEB31778, sample SAMEA3449239) | human gut metagenome | biome: human gut; feature: human-associated habitat; material: faeces | place: United Kingdom | collected 2010/2012 ...
GATACAGCGCGCAGGTCAAACGCCAGAATTGCGCGGCTTAGCAGTCAGGCACCACAAGGAGAGAAAACATATGGCACAGTTATATTACAGATACAGTACGATGAATGCGGGTAAATCCATTGAAGTAATAAAGGTTGCCCACAATTACGAAGAACGGGGCAAACGTGTTCTGGCGCTGGTCCCCGGTGTGGATGATCGCTACGGCAAGGGCAAGATCACGTCACGGATCGGACTGAGCAGAGATGCTACCATCGTCAATGAAGATACGAATATTCTTGAAATCTTTATGCGTGAAAACAGTATTCAGCCGATCGACTGCGTTGTTCTGGACGAATGTCAGTTTTTAAAGAAACATCATGTGGAAGAACTGATCGAGATCGTTGACAGCTTCGATATTCCGGTGCTGGCGTACGGACTGAAAAACGACTTTAAAAACGAACTGTTTGAAGGATCTTATTACATGCTGATCTATGCAGATAAGATCGAAGAAATCAAGACCATTTGCTGGTGCGGTCGCAAGGCCACCATGGTAGCTCGTGTAGTGGACGGTAAATTCGTCAAGAGCGGCGAGCAGATCCTGGTGGGAGGCGATGACATGTATGTGTCTCTTTGCAGAAGACACTATAACGAAGGCTCTCTAGGTCCTAACGGCGGCAGACTGACGCCGGTCAACACGAAATTTCTGGAAACACCGCATATGGACAGTGAAAAAGAATAGAATGCAAAACACATGGCAGGGAACTCTATAAAGCTTTTCCCTGCCATGTGTTTTTTCCTGCCAGTTTTTTATGGATTCCGTTTAAAATAGTTCGCTTTTTATAACTCCATTCCGGAGCGATCAGTGTGGAGCGTACCGCATCGCCGGAGATGCGGTGTAGAACGATTTCCGGCGGGATCTGCTCGATCATCCGGACGACCAGGTCGATATAATCGTCGATGGATTCAAATGATACGTAATTCGGGTGGGTCTTTTCCATCTGGGAACCCCTGACCAGGTTGAACATGTGGAGTTTCAGTCCGAAGGGCTTTGCCTGACAGACGTGCTCCAGCGACTGGAACATCATATCTTCTGTCTCGCCGGGAAGCCCCAGGATCAGGTGAGAAACGACACGGATGCCTCGCGCCTGCAGGCGGCAGACCGCATCGTCGTAATCCGATACACAATAGCAGAGATTCATGGCTGCGGAAGTCTCAGGATGGATCGTTTGAACACCCAGTTCCACCCATAAAAACGTCTGCTGATTCAGTTCATCCAGAAGATCGATCACATCAGGAGGAAGACAGTCAGGCCTTGTGGCGATGGCGATCCCGATGACATCCGGATGCTGCAGGGCAGCAGTGAATTTTGCACGAAGCTCAGCTACGGGAGCATAGGTGTTGGTGTGACTCTGGAAATAGGCGATGTAGCCGGCATCCGGCCATTTGCCGGACAATAGCCGGATCTGTCTGTCCAGGTCTGCACGGATGTCGCCGGAACCGCTGGCCATATCGCCGGAACCGCTGGCGGAGCAGAATGCGCAGCCGCCAAAGGCTTTTGTTCCATCGCGGTTAGGACAGGTGAAGCCCCCGTCCAGGGACAGTTTGACGATTTTTCTTCCGAAAGTCTGCTTCAGATATGTGCTGATCGTATGGATGCGGAGTTTCTGTCCGTCGGATTCGTCGAAAAAATGAGGAGCCGGTCCTGGATTCATATTTTCCCTCCTGTTATGAATACATGAATGTATAAATGTATGAAAGTCTTGTGTTTTCAGCGTTGCAAATATATGATATAATAAGCTGTTAATAGTACACTTGTCAATGAGGGATCGTATAACAATGACAAATAAAGAGAAAAAAATCTGCACTACGACACAGACCGCATGCGGAAGCAGCGATTGTAGGACTTTTTTTCCGGATGGAAAATTCCAGGAACCTGTGGAAAAACGGAGCCTTTTGCTTCACAGCTGCTGCGGACCATGCAGTACAGCGGTGGTAGAGCGTTTGGCAGAAGAATTCAATGTAACGGTATTTTTTTATAATCCTTGCATTACAGATCAGGAAGAATATCTAAGGCGGCGCAGTGCGCAGATTCAATTTTTAGAGAAATTCAATGAAGAAAATATTGGGAAAACCAGAGTCCTGTACAAGGAAGGTGATTACAGACCGGGTAGTTTCTATGAACGGACGAAGGGACATGAATCGGATCCGGAAGGCGGCGCCCGGTGTTTACTGTGCTTTCGGCAGCGTCTGGAAAAGACGGCTGAGACGGCCAGTCTCTCCGGCTATGAGATTTTCGGTACGACTCTCAGCGTTAGCCCTCATAAGAACTACAAAGCTATCTCCGAAATCGGATGCCAGCTGGCGCTTCAGTATGGACTCTCGTTTTTAGATCGGGATTTTAAAAAGAAAAACGGATTTGGCAGATCGGTAGAGCTTTCAAAAAAATATGATTTATACAGGCAGGATTACTGTGGCTGTGAATATTCGAAAAGGTAGGAGGAGACAAAAAAATGGGTAAATTACAGATTCCGGAGAACTACACGCCCGTGATCGATTATATGGAAAGTCAGCGGGCAATCAAAAAAATAAAAGATTTTTTTCAGCAGGAACTGGCATACGGACTGCAGCTGCGACGCGTTTCCGCGCCGCTGTTCGTGGCTCCGGAGACAGGACTGAACGATAACCTCAACGGTGTAGAACGTACAGTAAGTTTTACAGTCAAGGATATGGGTGAAAAGAAAGTTGAGATCGTGCAGTCTCTTGCCAAGTGGAAGCGGATGGCTCTCGGCAAGTACAACTTTAAGCCGGGCACCGGACTTTACACGGATATGAACGCGATCCGGCGCGATGAAGAACTGGACAATCTCCATTCCATCTATGTGGATCAGTGGGATTGGGAAAAAGTCATCACGAAGGAAGACAGAACAGAAGAATATCTGGAGGAAACAGTTACGACACTGTACAACGCGCTGAAAAATCTCAACGACTACGTTAACAGACTGTACCGTAATCTGCGGACAGACCTTCCTAATGAGATCTTCTTCATCACATCTCAGGAGCTGGAGGATCTGTATCCGGACAAGACGCCAAAGGAACGGGAAGACGCCATCACGAAAGAGAAAAAAGCTGTCTTCATCAAAAAGATCGGCGGCGTGCTGAAATCCGGTGAAAAACACGACGGCAGAGCGCCGGACTATGACGACTGGGAACTCAACGGCGACATCCTTCTGTGGAACGATATCCTGGGTCATGCTTTCGAAATCTCATCCATGGGGATCCGTGTCGATGAAACGGCAATGGATCGTCAGCTGACCATCGCAGGTGCGGACGACAGACGTAACATGGAATTCCATAAGATGATATTAAATAAAGAGCTGCCGTACACCATCGGCGGCGGGATCGGCCAGAGCAGACTGTGCATGTATTTTCTGCGCAAGGCACATATCGGCGAAGTGCAGGCGTCCATCTGGTCGGATGATATGATAAAGGAGTGCAGGGAAAACAACATTTTCCTGCTGTAATACATGAAATATGCCAATCTGGTAATAGACAACAAAAGCGATCAGACTGATCAGCTCTACACATACGGAGTGAAGGATGATGCAAAGATCGGGAGCAAGGTATATGTCCCCTTTGCCAAGAGCCGTAACCTCAGAGAGGCTTACGTCGTTGAAACCGATGGACACTCGGGCGACGGGCTGGGAAAACGGCTGCGCTATATCGAAAAGGTGGACGATGATGTTTCCCTCAGCGAGGAGATGATCCGGACTGCTCTCTGGATGAAAAAACGCTACATATGCAGACTGATCGATGCGGTCAACTGCTTTACCCCTGTGGGCGAAAAAGCACGGCGCGGACAGAGAAAAAACCCTTTTGCAGAAGAAAAGGGCGAGCCATCTTCGGTAAACGAGCTTACTTTGCAGCAGGCGCAGATCCTGCAAAGGATCGGAGAGGCGGCAAAAGCGAAGAAGCACATGCGCTTCTTACTGCACGGCGTTACGGGAAGCGGAAAGACAGAAATCTATATCCGGGCGGCGCAGCAAGTTCTGGAGCAGGGAAGAAATGTGATCGTTCTGGTTCCGGAAATCGCCTTGACCGGTCAGATCATCGATCGGTTCATCGGGCGTTTTGGAAGCGGGAAAGTGGCGGTGCTCCACAGCAAGCTCAGCCTTGGAGAACGTTATGATCAGTGGAAGAAAGTGCGCGACGGGTGCGACGGAGACGGACAGATCGTCATCGGAGCACGTTCGGCAGTATTTGCGCCCCTGGAAAACATCGGGCTGATCGTGATCGATGAAGAACATGAGACTACGTACAAATCAGATCATACCCCGAAATACGATACCATCGAGGTGGCACTGAAGCGGGTGCAGGATAAGGACAATAACGGGATCCTGCTTCTGGGAAGCGCGACGCCGTCAGTTGTATCGTATCAGAGGGCACAGGAAGGGATCTATGAGCTTCTGGAATTGACAGAGCGCTATAATAAAGTGGTGCTGCCGGAAATCAGCATCGTCGATATGCGTGAGGAACTGAAACGAGGAAATCGTTCTATCATAAGCAGCGAGCTTTGCAGTAAAATGAAGGATACGCTGGAAGCGGGCAGACAGGTGATCCTGTTTCTCAACAGGCGGGGATATTCTACGTTCGTGTCCTGCCGGGAGTGCGGCTATGTGGCCAGATGCCCCGGCTGCGGTCTTTCTCTGACTTATCATAAAGCAGGCGGCCAGGCGGTGTGTCACTACTGTGGCTATCATGAACCGGCGCCGAACAAGTGCCCGGAATGCGGCAGTAAATATATCAGGTATTTTGGCAGCGGGACAGAAAAACTGGAAGAAGCCGTATCGGATCTGTTTCCGGAGTATGCGGCGGAACGCCTTGATTTGGATACGGTGAAGCGAAAGGGAGAACTGACGCGGAAGCTGAAGGCTTTTCGCAGTGGAAAGACACAGATCCTCATCGGAACGCAGATCATCGCCAAGGGGCTGGACTTCCGCAATGTAGGTCTTTCCGGGATCGTTTCGGCTGATGTGTCGCTCAATATTCCTGATTTTCGCTCGCCGGAGCGTACATTCCAGTTGATCACGCAGGCTGCGGGACGGGCGGGGCGCGGCGACAGTCAGGGCCACGTGGTCATCCAGACCTACAGCCCGGAGCATTACGCTGTAGCCTTTGCATCACAGCATGATTATAAAGGTTTTTTTGAAACAGAAAAACAGCTGCGTGCCTACATGGGGTATCCGCCATACAGCGATCTGTTCCAGATCGTGTTTACGGCAAAGAGGGAGGATGCTGCAAAGGATGGAGCGGAAAGCTGGTATGAGCGGATCCGCGGCAGGATGGCGCGTGAAGATCAGGAAATGGTATTTCCGCCTCAGCAGGCGTATCTGGGAAAGATCAAGGATATCTACAGGTATTCCATGCTGATCAAGTGTCCGCAGGGTCGAAGAGCAGAATATTCGCGCATAGTAGCGGCGGTCCGCGAAGAAGATATTGAAAAGAAGAAAAAAGATTATACGGCGATCGTAGATGTCAATCCATACAGTTTTATTTAGCAGAAGGCGGCCGGAGGCTGCTTTGCAGACAGGAGGAAAAGATGGCGCTTAGAAATATTTTGGAGGATGGTGATCCGATCCTGCGCAAGACGTGCAGGGAAGTGGATCAGGTGACGGAACGGACGCAGATGATCCTGGATGATATGGTAGAGACCATGCGTCAGGCACAGGGCGTGGGACTGGCGGCACCTCAGGTCGGCATCGTGAGAAGGATGTTCGTGGCAGAGCCGCAGCCCGGGGAGCTTTACTATTTTGTCAATCCGCAGATCGTCTCTAGGGAAGGTTTGCAGGAAAGCGAAGAAGGATGTCTGTCGGTTCCGGGATACGTGGGACTGGTAGATCGTCCGGAAAAGATCGTCATAAAGGGTCTGGACCGGGAGGGAAATCCACAGGAGTTTGCCCTGGAAGGATTTCCGGCTATCGTGATGTGTCATGAATACGATCATCTGGATGGTATTTTATATAAGGACAAGGCGAAGGAAATGTATGAACTGACCGACGCTGCAGATACTACAGAGGAGTGATGCCGATGAAAATCGTATATATGGGGACGCCGGATTTCGCTGTGCCGTCCCTGGAAGCGCTGGTCCGCGCCGGCCATGAAGTGGCATGTGTGGTAACGCAGCCGGATGCTGTGCGGGATCGCGGGAAAAAAATAAAATATTCACCTGTGAAGGAAAAAGCTCTGGAACTTGGAATACCGGTCCTGCAGCCCGTAAAAGTTCGGAAAGATGCGGAATTTTTGCAGCAGATGCAGCAGATCGCTCCAGATCTGATCGCGGTAGCAGCATACGGTCAGATCCTGCCAAAAGAGATCCTGGAGCTACCGGAGTATGGCTGCCTGAATGTGCACGGTTCGCTTTTACCTCGGTTTCGCGGTGCTGCTCCGATTCAGCGGGCTATCATTGAGGGCGATGAAGAGACAGGTATCACGATCATGTATATGGAAGAAGGTCTGGATACCGGGGATATGCTGGCAAAGGCGGCGACCCCTGTTGGACGGAAGACCGGACAGGAGCTTCACGATGAGCTGGCACAGATGGGCGCGGAGCTTTTAGTGGATACGCTGGATCACTTAGGGGAGCTTCCAAGGGTGAAGCAGGACGATGCATTGTCCACTTATGCACCGATGATCTCAAAAAAAGAAGGACATCTGGACTTTTCGCAAACGCCTGTACGTCTGGAACGAACGATACGGGCTTTTGATCCGTGGCCGGGATCCTTTGGATATCTGGGAGACAAGATGATGAAATTCTGGAGAGCAGAAGTGCCGGGAATACAGACGGATGCAGCAGATGGAACTGTGGTGGCTGCCGGAGAGGCAGGAATCGATATTGCCGCCTGCGGGGGGATACTCCGGGTGACAGAAATCCAGATGCCCGGGAAAAAAAGAGTAGAGGTAAAAGAATATTTAAAAGGTAATTCCATTGAAATTGGAACAGTTTTAGGATAAAATATTTTTCGAGAGGTGATTTTATGTATTTTGGGATGTTCGATCCGACGATCGTGATCCTGATCCCTGCCATGATTTTCGCATTGTATGCGCAGGGAAAGGTAAAAAGTGCATATAACCGTTATGCGCAGATCAACAACAGACGGGGGATCACCGGCCATCAGGCTGCGCGTATGATCCTGGATGCCAACGGACTGCGACATGTTCCCGTTGAAATGACTGCGGGGACGCTGACAGATCACTATGACCCGAAAAATGATGTAATGCGACTTTCCAGTGAAGTCTATAACGGGACTTCCATTGCATCGGTCAGTATCGCGGCTCATGAGTCGGGCCATGCGATCCAGGACGGGACTTCGTATGCGTTTCTCAGATTCCGAAGTGCTATCGCTCCGGTAGTAAGCCTGGTATCTGTGGCATCCTGGCCACTGATCCTCATAGGACTTGCTATCATCTGGGCGGGCAATCAGACAACAGGGAATATGATTTTTGATCTGGGAATTTTGTTTTTTGCGGCAGTTGTGCTGTTTCACACGGTGACTCTGCCGGTAGAATTAAATGCCAGCAAGCGGGCGATCCGCCAGCTGGTGGACTTGAGGATCATTGAGCCCGCAGAGACGGCCGGGGCGAAAAAGGTGCTGTCCGCAGCAGCAATGACATATGTTGCGGCACTGGCGACTGCAGTGGCGAATCTGATCCGTATTTTAATGATTAGGGGGCGTGACTAATGGATATCAATCGTAAAACCGCATATCTGGTGCTTGTAGATGTAGAATCGAAAAAGGCTTATTCGAATCTTGCACTCAATCATCAGATGGTCATCAATAAGCCAAATGCACCGGGATTTGTTCGGGAACTGGTATACGGAGTTCTGGAAAACAAGCTGACGCTTGATTACTATATAGACCTCCTGGTCAAAGATGGCGTGAAAAGTTTAAAAACACCGGAACTGATCATTCTCAGAATGGGTGTCTATCAGATCGCCCACATGGGGTCTGTTCCGGAATATGCCGCTGTTAACGAGAGCGTTGTACTGGCTAAGAGATACTGCCACAGCAAAGCTTCTCTGGTCAACGGCGTTCTCAGAGAATACATCAACAAAAAGATCCAGCTCAGACTTCCGGCAAGAGGCGAGGATGAAGTGCGCTATCTGTCAATAAAGTATTCTTATGCTCCATGGATCGTAGAAATGTGGCTGGATCATTACGATATTGATTTTGTAGAAAAGCTGCTGGCAGCAGGCAATGAAACGCCTCCGATGACGATTCGCCTCAACTGGCTTAGGGTCATGAAGCCGGATCTGATCAAGAACCTGCAGGAGAGAGGCTTTACGGTGGAGCAGGGGTCGCTGTGCCAGAATGCGCTTCATGTCAAAGGAAACAATCTTCTGGATTCCGATATGTACAAGCTGGGACTGTTTACTCCGCAGGATGAGAGCTCCATGCTTGTGGCAGAAAAACTGAATCCGAAGCAGGGAGACCTGGTGCTGGATGTATGCGCAGCTCCAGGCGGCAAGACGACAGCTATCGCAGAACGTATGAACAACACAGGACGGATCATAGCGTCCGATGTATATAAAAGAAAACTGGAACTGATCGAAAAAGAAGCGGAACGTCTGGGAATTCGCAATATCGAAACCAGATCCTGGGATGCTACGAGAGTAGATTCATCCCTGCTGCAGAAGGCAGATCGCGTTCTTGTAGATGCACCGTGCTCCGGTCTGGGTGTGGTGCGCAGAAAACCGGAGATCAAGTACAAGGAATATTCGATGGAAATGGAACGTCTGCCGAAGAAACAGCTGGCGATCCTCTCCGCATCGTCTTCCTATGTAAAACCAGGCGGCACGCTGCTTTACAGCACCTGCACGGTAAATCCGGAGGAAAACGAAGAAGTCGTAGAAGCCTTCCTGCGCAAAAATCCTTCGTTTGAAAAGAAAGAAAAGCTTCTGCTCCTTCCACAGGTGGATGGAACAGATGGATTCTTCATCTGCGTGATGAAGCGTTCCGAAAGCTTGATTTAAAAGAAAGGCAGATAAAGTATGGTGCAGATTGGATTTAAATGCGACAAGGGGATCATGAGGCAGAATAATGAAGATGCCTGCTTTGTTGTCCCCGGGCGGAACGTTTATGTCGTGGCTGACGGAGTAGGAGGAAACAACTCCGGAGAAGTAGCCAGCAGGACTGCAGTCAGTGAAATTGCCCGCATGGTCAATGAGGCAGCGATGGATCAGTATCGCAGTCCGGAAGAGATATTTGGATTCTTTGCGGATATCATCGAAGACGTAAATGAGCAGATCTATCAGATGGGTCTCCAGTCGCAGCAGAATCGAGGCATGGCCACGACCATCGTGACGGCCTACATAAGGATGAACTCGGCTTATATTGCCAACATTGGAGACAGCCGTGCATACTTGTTCCGCAGCGGAAAGCTGGGGCAGATCACCAGGGATCACACCTATGTCAATGAACTGATCGATAAAGGCGTGATTACGGAAGATGAAGCGGAACACCATGAACAAAAAAACGTTATCACCAAGGCACTTGGAACGGAACACAGGGCGGATCCGGATTTTTACAAGGTGGATCTGGAGAGCAATGATATCCTGCTGCTTTGTTCCGATGGACTTTACGGAGAAGTGCCGGCAGAAAAAATAGCACAGATCCTGAAAACGGATCAGAATATGAACGATATGTGTACAAGTCTGGTGCAGGAAGCACTGGAAGCCGGAGGCCGTGATAATATAACGGTGATTTGTTTGAAAATATAAACTGAGGAGGAAAAGATGAGTAATAAGGTACTCGCAGGCAGATATGAGCTGTTCGAGAGAGTCGGCGAAGGCGGCATGTCTGTAGTATACAAGGCAAAAGACAAGCTTTTGAATCGTTTTGTAGCGATCAAGATCTTAAAGCCTGAATTTATCAACGACCATAAATTTATCGACAGTTTCAGAAGAGAATCACAGGCGGCGGCGAGCCTGTCCCATCCTAATATCGTAAATATCTATGATGTAGGCCGGGAAGGAAACATCCACTACATAGTAATGGAGCTGATCCAGGGGAAAACGCTCAGCGATTACATCAAGGAGCAGGGTCCGATGCCGTATCCGAAAGTGATCGCTTTGTCCAAGCAGATCGCTGCAGCACTGGCTTTCGCTCACAAGAATCACATCATTCACAGGGATGTGAAGCCGCACAATGTTATGATCACACCCAATGGTACAGCTAAGATCACCGACTTTGGTATCGCCAAGGCGGTCAATGCTGCGACCATAGTAGACAATACAGAAGGGATCATCGGATCTGTTCACTACTTCTCGCCGGAACAGGCAAGAGGAGGGTATGTGGACGAGAAATCCGATATCTACTCCCTGGGCATCGTGATGTATGAAATGCTGACAGGAAGAGTGCCGTTTGACGGCGACAATCCGGTAAATATTGCACTGATGCATATCAATGGGGAGATGATACCGCCATCCAAACTGGTAGATGGAGTTCCTCCGGCTTTGGAACACATCATCCTCAAGTGCACTGACAAATATCCGGTGAACCGTTTCGCGTCGGCAGATGAACTGATCGAAGCATTGAATAACCTGGAATTTGTCAGCACGGTAGTAGGAGATTCCGTTTTAGTAAACGGTAGAAACCGTGATGAACAGAGAGGTCCGATCGCTGAAACAGATTACGATGACGGCGAGGACGAATACGTAGATGAACGGGATTACAACCGGAAAAAAGGCAAGAAGCCGCCGATGAGTAAAAAGAAGAAGATCATCATCATCGCATCGGCAGTCGCAGCAGCATTGCTGCTTTTCGTTGTGATCGGATTTGCGACAGGTCTGTTTGGAGGCAAGGAGATCGAAGCTCCGGACTTTAAGAACATGACGCTGAAAGAAGCGAAGATCGCTGCGAAGGAATACAAGATCCGCATTAAGAAGGGCGATGAAGTAGTCAGCGAAGAAGTGGAGAAGGGACGTATCGTATCGCAGGATCCAGACGCTGGTACGACCATCAAGACGGGAAGTACCGTGACCGTAAATATCAGCAAGGGTCTGGGAGGCGGATCGGTTCCTGATCTGCGGGGCAAGAAGCAGAGCGAGCTTGCCGACTACCTGGAAGCAGCCGGATTCAAGCTTGGAACGGTAAGCGAAGAAGCCAGTGAAGAAGAAAAGGGCACTGTGCTCAGTCAGGATCCTGATGCAGGTGAAGAAGTGGAGAAGGGAACTGCCATCAACGTTGTAGTCAGCGACGGATCCAAGGCGAAGGCGACGGTTCCGTATCTGGTAGGAAAATCTATAAATGATGCGCAGTCAGCATTGTCCAAGGCAGGACTTTCGCTGGGTTCCATCAGCTACGAATACAGTTCCACCTATGCAGAGGGAGAAGTCATCTGGCAGCAGTACGACGCCAATGCGCAGCTTGACAAGGGGACTTCCGTGCGGATCCGTGTCAGCAAGGGCGCGAAACCGACAGAAACAACGACCGCACCGAATGACGATGATTGAGGACGTTAATGTATGAGCGGTAAAAAAGGCTTAATAGTAAAAGGAATCGCCGGGTTTTATTATGTAAAATCCGGCGATGAAGTATATAGATGCAAGGCAAGGGGTGTGTTCAAGCAGAGAGCGGTCAAACCGGCAGTAGGTGATGAAGTCGAATTCGAAGTGATCCCTGAAAACGATGACAGCCTTATCACCGGCGTGCTGCCGCGCAGGAACAGTTTTATCCGCCCTTTTATTGCCAATGTAGATTGTTTTGCGATCGTTACGGCAGCAGCATCGCCTGCACCGATTTTGTCAGTCATCGATAAATTCATGGTGATGGCGGAGAAAAACGGTACAGAGATCATCCTTTGTGTCAATAAATGTGATCTGGCAGAAGGAGACAGGGAAGCTGCGAAGAAGGCACAGGAAAACATTGCCACGCTGCAAAGGATCTACGGATCTGTGTATCCGGTACTTTTGATGGATCCGGATCGAGAGGAAAGTCTGGCGGAGTTTCGGCGCATGACACTGGGGAAAAAGGTGGCGCTGGCAGGAGCTTCAGGTGTAGGAAAATCGACGATACTAAACAGGCTTATTCCTCACGCGCAAGCTGAGACCGGCAAGATCAGCAGCAAGTCCGAAAGGGGAAAACACACGACACGTCATGCGGAGCTGTTTTCTATCGATGAGAAACATGGCACAATGATCTTCGATACGCCGGGATTCACATCCTTTGATATTCTGGAAGCAGAGGAAGAGGAACTGCAGCATTTGTACCCGGAGATGACAGGATTTCTGGGCGGCTGTCGATATCATAACTGCAAGCATTTGTCAGAGCCGGGATGCAGTATCCGGCAGGCAGTGGAAGAAGGAAAGATCGCTATAGAGCGATACGAGTCATATAAGAGCCAGATGGAAGAGATCCGCAAGGCAAGACAGTACTAAAACAATATATGTGCAGAAATGTGAGGTAACTACTATGATCGAATTAGCACCATCTATATTATCCGCAGATTTTTCGCGTCTGGGAGAAGATGTGAAACAAATCGAGAATGCCGGAGCGCATCTGATCCATGTAGATGTCATGGACGGACATTTTGTACCGAATATCAGCTATGGTGCAACGGTGATGAAGAGCCTTTGCGGCAGGACACAGATGCCGTTTGATGTGCATCTCATGATAGAGAATCCGGATCAGTATATTGGTGATTTTGTTACGGAACAGACAGAATATATCACGGTGCATCTGGAAGCGTGCCGTCATATCAACAGGACGGTGCAGCATATCCGTTCCATGGACGTCAAACCGGGAGTGGCCATCAATCCTGGAACGCCGGTTTCCGCTCTGGAATACGTGCTGGAAGATGCAGATCTGATCCTGATCATGTCGGTCAATCCGGGATTTGGCGGACAGAAGTTCATTCCGTCAGCTATCAGAAAGGCACAGGAATTAAAAGGGCTCCGGGAAAAATACGGACTTGATTTTCGTATCGAAATCGATGGAGGGATCAACCTGGCCAACGTAAAAACAGTGATCGATGCCGGTGTTGAGATCATCGTAGCCGGATCATCCGTATTTAAGGCGGAAGATGTTCCTGCACGTGTACAGGAATTTTTAGATATATTTGAGAATAGAGAATAACAGAAAAGAAGAAAACGAGTAAGAAAAGAGGAAGAACATGAATATTGTATTAGACGGCATGGGTGGAGATTATGCCCCTCATGAAATGGTAAAAGGCGCCGTACAGGCGGCAGAACTGATCGAAGATGATATTTATATCGTTGGTAAGGAGGATATGATCCAGGCAGAGCTGAACAAAATGGGATATCAGGGTGAGCAGATCCATATCGTCAACGCGCAGGAAGTCATCACGATGGAAGACAGCCCGGTAAAAGCCATACGCAGAAAGAGCGATTCCTCCATGGTGGTCGGACTGAATATGATCAAAGAAGGAACCGGAGATGTATTTGTTTCCGGAGGAAATACAGGGGCGCTTGTGGTAGGCTCCCGGCTGATCCTGGGAAGGATCGAAGGAATAGATCGTCCGGTGCTGGCAAGCGTTTATCCATGTATGGGAAAGGAACCGTCCATTCTGGTAGATGCCGGAGCAAGCTCGGAAGCCAAGGCTCATAACCTGCTGGAGTACGGTCTTATGGGAAGCATCTTTATGGAACATGTGTGGGGAAGAAGCAATCCTCGCGTTGGTCTTGTGAACCTGGGAGTAGAGGAGAGCAAGGGAACCAGCATGACCAAGGACGCATTCAAAAAACTGAAAAAAGCACCGGTTAATTTCGTTGGAAACGTAGAGGCCAGAGAAGTGCCGAGAGGTGCCTGCGACGTCATCGTCTGTGACGGATTTGTCGGCAATGTCATCCTCAAACTGACAGAGGGCGTAGCCATGAGCATTCTGGAACTGGTGAAATCCAAACTGATGGCTAGCATCAAGAGTAAAATGGCTGCACTGATGCTGAAGCCACAGTTAAAATCATTAAAAAAAGAATTTGACTATGAAGAATACGGTGGTGCGCCGATCCTGGGAGTAGACGGACCGGTGCTTAAGATCCACGGATCGTCTACAGCTAATGCAGTACGCAATGCCATCATCAAAAGCGTTCCGTACAGCAAGGAAAACGTGGTGGAGATCATCCGTCAGTCCATGCTGGAGTTGGAGGAAGTCATAGAAAAAGATGAAGAGGAGTATTCGATCAATGAATGAGCGACATCAGCTGGAAGAAAAGCTGCAGTACAAGTTCAATAATAAAAAGCTCCTGATGACGGCAGTGACCCACAGTTCTTACGTGAAAGAACACTGTCACGAAGAAAAAAGCAATGAACGCCTGGAATTCCTAGGGGACGCATTCTTTGACGCAATCATCGGCGAAGAACTGTTTCATATTTTCCCGCAGGAGGAAGAAGGTTTCCTGTCGCGTATCCGAGCCACGCTTGTCTGCGAGAAATCTCTTGCGCAGGAAGCGAAAAAGCTAGAGCTGGGACAGTATCTGCTCCTGGGGAACGGAGAAGAAAAGAGCGGTGGCAGAACCAGAGAATCTATTCTGGCAGACTGTATGGAAGCGATCATCGGAGCTGTTTATCTGGATGGTGGATTTGAAGCCGTGAAAGACTGTGTGCTGCGCCTGTTCGCATCTTCCATTGAAGATGCCAGACATGGGAAATATATCATTACAGATTACAAGACCGCACTGCAGGAAAAGCTGCAGAGCCGTGGTATCACGGATATCAAATACCGCCTGGTCAAGGAGATCGGGCCGGATCATGACAAGACATTTATCGTGCAGCTGATCGTAAACGGCAGACCTGTTACCAAAGGCAGAGGAAAGAGTAAAAAACAGGCTGAGCAGCAGGCAGCGGAAGAAATGATGGAAAGGGAAATGCATGTACTTTAAGAAAATCGAAATGCATGGGTTCAAATCCTTCGCGGAGCCTGTTACCATAGATTTCAGCAGCGGGATCACCTGTATAGTAGGTCCAAACGGCAGTGGTAAAAGCAACATCAGTGATGCGATCCGATGGGTACTGGGCGAACAGAGTCCGAAGATGCTGCGTGGCGGCAAGATGGAGGAAGTCATTTTCTCGGGAACATCCAGCCGGAAATCACGCGGAATGGCAGAAGTGACTCTGGTGATCGACAATGCAGAAGGGACGCTGCCCATTGATTATAAAGAAGTTGCTTTGACACGGCGTATGTTCCGTTCCGGCGAAAGCGAATATCATATCAATGGCAATCAGTGTCGCCTGAGAGACATCAGAGAACTGATCATGGATACCGGTATCGGAGTTGATGGATATTCCATCATCGGACAGGGCAAGATCTCAGAGATCCTCAGCAATAAGACGGAAAGCCGCAGAGAGATTTTTGAAGAAGCTGCCGGGATCGTGCTGTACCGTACAAAAAAGGCAGAGTCCGAGCGAAAGCTGGAAGCTGCCAATGCCAATATGGATCGTGTACAGGACATCATCGGCGAAATCGAAGGCAGGATCGACGGGCTGAAGGAAGACAGTATCAAGGCGAAGGAATACCTGAAGCTGCGAGATCGCTATAAAGAACTGGAAATCAATATCATACTGAAAAATATAGAAAACCTGAAAGCAAAAAGTGAAGGCATCCATGAGGATCTGAAACAGCTGGATGAGAGCCTTGCCAAAACCCGCGGAGAAAGGTCGGCAGCGGAACAGTCCGCAGCCTCCCATGAGGAACGCAAGGAAACACTGGAATCCATAGCAGAAGAGACCAGAACTCAGTTGATGGAAGTGATAGATGAACTGAATCATCTTGTCAGCCAGGAACAGATCGATAAAGAACGCCTGGGTGTCATTGCAGAAAATCAGGAGAGACTGACAGATGAGATCCAGGAGCTGCAGGAAAAACTGCAGCGAGAGGAAGAAAACCAGAAATCTTTGCTGGAAGGAAGCAGGCAGACGGAAGAACGCTTTGCGCAGGCCAAAACAGTACTGGATGAAAAAGTGGAGCTTTATGACTCCCTTTCGCAGAAGCTGGCGAGTCTGATGCAGCAGGCGGATCAGCATAAAAACGAAGTGTTTGAGCACTCCGGTGACAGGAGTTCTGCAGAGGCGGAAATCAGCAGTCTGCAGCGGATGGCAGAGACCCTTGAAAGAAGAAAAACCGCGCTTCTCAGTGACAAAGACAGCGGAGAGGACAGCAACAAGGAAACCCTGGACAATTTAAACCAGATGCGTCATGAAAAAGAGCGTATCGTAGACAATCTGGAACATATCAAAGAGCAGAGGCTGCTGAAAAAAGAAGAATTCGCGGCGATGCGGGAGGATGAAAAAAAACTTTCCCGCACCTTTGAAGATCTGCGGATCAGTCTTAGCCAGCTTTCTGCACGAAAAAAGACCATCGAGGAAATGGAAAGCAATTACGAAGGGTATAACTATGCCGTTCGTTATATCATGCGTTCAGGACTTTCGGGGATCCACGGCGTAGTAGCAGATCTGATCACGGTCCCGGAAGGATATGAGACTGCCATAGAAACGGCACTGGGAGCCGGACTGCAAAATATCGTCTGCGAAAACGATGAGAGTGCAAAGGCTGCGATCCGTGCGCTGAAAGCGAATAAAGCCGGACGGCTTACGTTTCTGCCGGTCAGCTCAGTGAGAGGCCGGACGTCGTATGAAGAACGGTTGCGGCAGGAAGCAGGATTTCGAGGGTTTGGACCGGAATGCCTGACTTTCGATCCCAGATATCAGGGGGTCATCTCTTATCTGCTGGGCCGGGTGGTGATCGTAGATGATATGGATCACGCGGTACGGATGTCTAAAAAGGGAGGCGGACTGCGGTTTGTCACACTGGATGGAGAAGTCATAAATGCAGGCGGCGCCATCACCGGTGGTAAATATAAAAATAAAACGGCAAATATCCTGGATCGAAAAGCAGAGATCCAGAGCCTGGAAAAAGAGATCATAGGAAAAAACAACCAGAAGGATGAAGTCGGACGCAAGCTGGAAAGCCTGCGGGAAGGGATCGGCGGATACGGGAGCCAGATGGAAGATCTGGAAGAAGAGATCCGCAGTACAGAACGGATCCTGCTGGAAAAAGAGCATGAACTGAAGCTGACAGAAGCAGCCCTGCGGGAGATCCGCAGCAGCAGTCAGCGGCTGGAGCGTGAGCTTTCCAGCATTGAAACAGAAAAGAAGCATTCTGCGGAGATGGTGGAAACTTTGCAGAAGAAGATCGCAGAAAATACCGAAGCGGTCGCAGAAGCCGAAAAAGCCGCAGAGCGATGCCTGGCAGAATACAACCGGCAGAAAGAACAGTTCGATGGTATCAGTGAGGAGATCACGAAGGCACGGATCGAGCTTTCCAGCTGCGAGCAGGAAAAATCCCACATGGATTCCATGAAGAAACGGATCAGTGATTCTCTGGCGGAAATGCACAGCGATATCCACAGAAGGAAGCTGCAGCAGACCGAGCTGAGACAGGAACAGGAAAAGCTGACAGGGGAAAGTGGCGCTTCCAGTGAGCAGATCCAGGCGAAAACGGAAGAAAAAACAGCACTGGAGAGCAAGCTGGAGCAGGTCGGAGAAGAAAAGGCAGAACTGGTCAGAACGCTGGCGGCATCTGCAGAAGAACGAGATGCACTTTCAGAGACCATCGAAAAACTGCAGAATCAGAAATACGAGCTTGATATCAAAAATACACGGAATGAAACCCAGCTGGACACCTATAAAAACAAGCTGTGGGAGGATTTTGAGATTTCATACATACAAGCCATGGAATTCCGTTCGGAGGAGTTCGTTATGTCGACAGCCATGAAGGAAAGCCGTCAGGTGAAGAACCGGATGCGAGAACTGGGAGAGGTCAACGTGGGCGCTATCGAAGAATATGAAACGGTGCGTGAACGGTATGAATTCCTTACCGGGCAGCGGGCGGATATCCAGGAAGCAGCTGACGATCTTCACAGGATCATCGACGATATGGACAAGACGATCCGGATCAAGTTCAAGGAAAGCTTCGATCAGATCGTCATCAATTTCGAAGAGAAATTTCAGGAACTGTTCGGAGGCGGACATGCCGAGCTGAGACTTTCTAACGAAGAGGATCCGCTCAGCTCCAATATAGATATCGTAGCACAGCCGCCGGGTAAAAAACTGCAGAACATCAATCTGCTTTCCGGTGGTGAAAAGACGCTGACGGCTATCGCGCTGATGTTTGCGGTACTGAAGGCAAAACCGACGCCGTTCTGCATCCTGGATGAGGTGGAAGCAGCGCTGGATGACGCCAATATAGACCGGTTCATCAACTGCCTGCGAAAGCTTTCCGGGATCCAGTTCGCACTGGTGACTCACCAGAAAGCGACCATGGAACACGCGGACGTCATTTATGGTGTGACCATGCCGGAGAAGGGCGTTTCTCGTGTGCTGTCCCTGGACATGGACAGTGATTTTGCATTATAACAGCCGTAAAACGGCGAAAAAAGGAGAAACTAGATTATGATGTTCAGAGAAGAAAAAAAATCGTTCTTTGGGAAAATGTCTCAGCGGATCGGTGATGCGCTGGCAGGCAAGGCAACCATTGACGATGATTTTATGGATGAGCTGGAGGAGATCCTGATCACATCGGATATCGGTATGGAGACCACCATGAAGATCGTAGATATGCTGCGGACTGAGGTGAAGACCAATAATCTGACAAAGCCGTCTGTCATCAAGATCCGTCTGGCCAAGATCATATCCAGCGTTATCAATAAGAAAGAAGAACAGAAGCTGTGTCAGGATACCCCTCTGGTGATCCTGATGATCGGCATCAACGGAGGCGGCAAGACTACGTCCATCGGCAAACTTGCCCATAAGCTGCGACAGGAAGGCAAAACTGTGATGCTGGCGGCAGCTGATACGTTCCGTGCCGCTGCTGCAGAGCAGCTTTGCATCTGGGGTGACCGTGTCGGTGTCAATGTCGTCAAGCACAAGGAAGGGGCGGATCCGTCGGCTGTTATCTACGACGCGATCCAGTCTGCAAAGGCGAAGCACATCGACGTGCTCATCTGCGATACGGCCGGAAGACTGCAGAACAAGAAAAATCTTATGGATGAGCTGAACAAGATGAACAAGGTCATCGGACGGGAATACCCGGAGGCAGCCAGAGAGAATCTGCTGGTACTGGATGCAACGACTGGAAAGAACGCTGTTTCCCAGGTTCAGGAATTCGGGGATGTGGCCGATATCACAGGCATCATTTTAACGAAGCTGGACGGCACCGCCAAGGGTGGCATCGTCGTTACGATAGCGGATGAGTTTGATATGCCGGTCAAGTTTATCGGTGTAGGAGAAGGGATCGAGGATCTGAAGGAGTTCGATCCTGTAGAATTTGCGGAAGGAATTTTTAATGAGTAAACCACTGGTAGCCGTAGTAGGACGGCCAAACGTAGGAAAATCAACTTTTTTCAATAAAGTTGTAGGACGCCGGGTTTCCATTGTGGAAGATACACCGGGCGTGACGAGAGACAGGATATACGCGGAAGCGGAGTGGAAGGGGATCCATTTTGCACTGATCGATACGGGCGGTATCGAGCCGGACAGCAAGGACATCATCCTTTCTCAGATGCGTCATCAGGCAGAAATGGCCATGGACACCTCCGATGTGATCCTGTTTATGGTGGACGGCAAGGAAGGGATCACGGCAGCAGACCGGGAAGTCGCTTCCATGCTGATGAAAACGGGCAAAAAAATCGTTCTGGCTGTCAACAAGATCGATAAAGCGGAGCTGCCGGATGATTTTTATGATTTTTATGAGCTGGGAATCGGGGAACCTATCCCGATTTCCGCAGCCAACATGCTGAATCTGGGAGATCTTCTGGATGAGATCGTGGACAGCTTCCCGGAAGGAGCAGGAACGGAGGAAGATGATTCCATCAAGATCGCTATGATCGGGAAACCAAATGTGGGGAAATCTTCTCTGGTGAACCGGCTTCTGGGAGAAGACCGTGTCATCGTTTCTCCTATCGCAGGGACGACCAGAGACTCTATCGATACCCCGTTTGAAAAAGACGGCGAGCAGTATCTGCTCATCGACACGGCGGGGATAAGACGAAAGAGCAAGGTCAATGAAGATATTGAAAAATTCAGCGTGCTCCGTGCGGTGGCAGCGATCGAACGTTGCGACGTCTGCCTGCTGATGATCGATGCCCAGGAGGGAATCACAGAACAGGATAAAAAAATCGCCGGGATCGCCCATGAAGCCGGAAAAGGGATCGTTGTCGTAGTAAACAAGTGGGATCTTTTAGAAAAAGACAATCACACTATGAACGACTTCAAAAAAGAGATCGCAAGAGAGCTGACTTTCATGTCATATGCACCGTCGGTGTTCATTTCAGCACTGACTGGACAGCGTGTGGACAATGTCATTGCCATGGCGAAATATGTGGCGGAAAACAGAGCGATGCGCATACCGACGGGGCAGCTCAACAGTCTGATCACAGATGCGACCATGATGAAGCAGCCGCCTTCCGACAAAGGAAAACGCCTGAAGATCTACTATGTGACGCAGGTGGGCGTCAAGCCGCCTCTCTTCTCCTTTAAGATCAATTCAAGACCGTTGATGCATTTCTCGTATTCACGGTATCTGGAAAACAAGATCCGGGAAAGCTTTGGGTTTGAAGGTACGCCTTTGAAATTCGTGTTCCGGGAGAAAGGGGAGAAAGAAGATGTCTAATGTAAACATCTGGCTGTGGGTACTGGCTCTCATCATCGCTTATCTGTTGGGGAACATTTCTCCTTCTACACTTCTGGCAAAAGCGAAGGGGATCGATATCCACAAAGAAGGAAGCGGTAATGCGGGTACGACCAATGCTCTGCGTGTCATGGGCAAGAAAGCCGGCGTCATCACTTTGGTAGTAGATGTTCTGAAAGGAACCATCGCTGTGCTGCTGGGTCTGCTGCTGGCGGGCCATGTCGGAGCGATGTGGGGCGTGGTCGCAGTGTTCTGCGGACATGTATGGCCGGTATTCTATAAATTCAAAGGCGGCAAAGGTGTCGCCACGGCGTTCGGAGCGCTGCTGGGGTTAAATCCTCTTATGGCGCTGCTGACTCTGCTGATCGTTGTGATCGCAGTCCTGATCAGCAAGCGAATGTCGGTGGGCTCCATCACAGGAGCGGTAGTATTCCCGTTTATCTCCATGTTTATGGAGAGGGATTTTCTCTATATCGGGATCGTGCTGGCGATCATTATCCTGGTAAAGCACCGTGCCAACATCAAGCGGCTGTTACAGGGAAAAGAACCGGTCATGAGTATCTTCGAAAAGAAAAAGACCAGCGATGGTCAGGAGGACTAGCGTTATGAAAAAGATAGGTATCATCGGAGCAGGAAGCTGGGGCACAGCTCTGGCAACAGTTGTAGCAGACAAGGGAAATCCGGTAAAGATCTGGGACATCGATGCAGGTCATCTGCAGAGAATGGAAGAGAACAGAGAAAACGTGGATTATCTGCCGGGAGTTCCTTTAGGAGAAAATATCGCTATCGCGACATCTCAGGAAGATGCATTGAGAGACGCTGATGTAGTGCTGTTTTCAGCGCCGGCGCAGCATTTCCGTTCCGCACTGGAAGGCGCACTGCCGTACATAAAAAATGATGCTCTGATCATCAATGTTGCAAAGGGCATTGAGCAGAAGAGTTTGAAGCGTATGTCTGAGATCGCAGCGGATGTGCTGGATATGGATCGCTACGTTGTGTTATCGGGTCCGTCTCACGCAGAGGAAGTGGGAAGAAAACTGCCGACTACAGTGGCTACAGCAAGTCGTGATCTCAAGGCAGCAGAAGCCATCCAGGATCTTTTTATGACGGAACGTTTCCGCGTTTATACCACGGATGATGTGGTAGGCGTAGAACTTGGCGGCGCTCTCAAGAATATCATCGCACTGGGTGCAGGGGTATCCGACGGCATGGGTTTTGGAGATAATGCAAAGGCGGCTCTTATGACCCGCGGTCTTGCAGAAATCACCCGCCTGGGGCTGAAGCTGGGCGCCAGAGCCGAGACCTTTGCAGGACTGACGGGAACAGGCGACCTGATCGTAACGTGCACCAGCATGCATTCCCGTAACAGAAGATGCGGGATCATGATCGGAGAAGGCATGAGCCCGCAGGAAGCGACCGAAAAAGTCGGCATGGTCGTAGAGGGCATGTTCACCACGGAAGCCGCGTATGAACTGGCACGAAGAGAAGGCGTGGAAATGCCGATCACAGAAGCAATCTACCGTGCTATCAAAGGGGAGATCAAGGCGGCAGATGCAGTTGGCATGCTGATGACAAGAGACAAAAAACGGGAACAGGATTAGTACGCATGAACAGAGAGAACAACCGTAACTTTTTAGAAGGAAAGAAATACAATATCATTACATTTGGCTGTCAGATGAATGAGCACGATTCAGAGACCATTGCCGGAATGCTGGAAGAGGAAGGCTGCCGGCAGGTCTTGACCAAAGAAGAGTCGGATATCACGATCATCAATACCTGCAGCATTCGTGAAAACGCCGATAAGCGCTTTTTCGGAACGCTGGGACAGCTAAAAAAAATCAAGGAAAAGAATCCGTCCTACATGGCCTGTGTCTGCGGCTGTATGATGCAGCAGCAGCACGTGATCGATACCATCCATGAAAAATATCCATGGGTGGACATCATCTTCGGGACGCATAATATCGACCGGTTCCCGGAACTTTTAGAACGGGCCTACATGGAACAGGCTTCCGTTATGGAAGTGCTTTCAGACACCAGTCATATCGCAGAAGGTCTTCCTGCAAAGCGGCTGTATCAGCACAAGTCTTTCGTCAATATCATGTACGGCTGCAACAACTTCTGCACATACTGTATCGTACCGTATACGAGAGGACGGGAAAAGAGCCGTGCTCCCGAGGATATCCTGCGTGAGATAGAACTACTGGTAAAAGACGGCGTGCGGGAAGTGACTCTGCTGGGACAGAACGTCAATTCCTATAAGGGTGAGGATGCAGAAGGCAGAAGGTGGGATTTCGCAGATCTGATCTACAGGATCAACGCGATCGACGGACTGCAGCGGATCCGGTTTATGACATCCCATCCGAAAGATCTTTCTGACAAACTGATACAGGCATATGTGGACTGCGACAAGCTCTGCAATTACATACATCTGCCGGTGCAGTCGGGGAGCAGCCGGGTGCTGAAGCGCATGAACAGACGATACGATCGGCAGAGATATCTGGATCTGGTGCAAAGGCTCCGCCGCGCTGTGCCGGAGATAACCATCAGCACGGATATCATCGTTGGTTTTCCGGGAGAGACGGAAGAAGATTTTGAGGACACTCTGGATCTTGTGAATCAGGTGCAGTACGATTCGGCGTTCACATTCCTGTATTCTGTGAGAAAAGGAACTCCGGCGGAAAAGTTCGAAGATCAGATCCCGGAAGATGTGAAACACGCACGCTTCGAACGGCTGGTGGAAGCCGTCAATGAAGCAAGCAGCAAGAAAAATGCGGCGTATGTCGGGCGTATCGAAAAAGTGCTGGTGGAAGGTGTCAGCAAGAAAAATGAAGCGACTCTCACTGGACGGACGGAAGGCTTCAAGCTTGTAGACTTTGCCGGAAGCAGAGATCTGATCGGGCAAATGGTGGATGTGGAGATCACCGAGGGCAAGACCTTTAGCCTCAGTGGAAAAATCGTTGAAAAATAAGAATACTATCAGAACCTCCTTCGTATACTGTAGGGATAACAGTACAGGGCGCGGGGAGGTTTTTATTTTGGAGAATATGAGTATTTATGAGAATATTGGCCGTCGGACAGGCGGAGACATTTATATCGGCGTCGTGGGGCCTGTGAGAGTAGGTAAATCTATGTTTATCAAGCGATTTATGGATCTGATGGTCATCCCCAACGTAAAGAACCGATACGAGCGGGAAAGGATCCTTGATGAGATGCCACAGAGCGGGAATGGCAAAACTATCACGACGACGGAGCCGAAGTTCATCCCGGCGGAAGCCGTCGAGCTGGATGTGGAGAGCACGCTGCGGCTCCGTGTGCGGCTGGTGGACTGTGTCGGTTATCTGGTGCCGGGAGCACTGGGGGATCAGGAGGATGGGCAGCCACGCATGGTAGCCACCCCCTGGGATGAGGAAAAGCTTCCGTTTGAAAAAGCTGCTGAGATCGGGACCGACAAGGTGATTCGGGAGCATGCTACGATCGGTATCGTGGTCACGACGGATGGCAGCATCGGAACGATGGAACCGGGAAGTTACGGGGAAGCAGAAAACCGGGTGATCCGTCAGCTGCAGGCACTTCACAAACCTTTTGTGGTCGTCTTAAACTCTGTTCACCCTGAGTCTGACTCTGCGCGGGAGCATGCTGCTGTGATGGAGGAAAAATACGGTGTGCCGGTGCTCCCCCTGGATTGTGCAAAAGCTTCGCAGGCTCAGCTTACGGAACTGATGAGCAGACTTCTGGGCAGGTTTCCGATGAAGGAGATCCGGTTCAGTCTGCCGGGATATGTGGAGGGACTTGATGCGGATCACTGGCTGAAAAAGCAGCTGATCGAAACGGTTCGTCTCTGGTCACAGAAGTTTGATACAGTGGAAGAACTGCGTGGATCGGTGGCTGCTCTTCAAGATGGAGATGTGGTGGAGCATGCTCAGATCCGTTCGGTGGATCTGGGCAGCGGGCAGGCAGAGTTAAGGCTGGAACTGTTTGAACCGTTGTATTACAGGATCATTACGGAGCTGATGGAGGAGCAGGTAGAAAATGACGCCCAGTTCTTCGGACTTTTGAAAGAGTTCTCCAAGGCGAAAAAAGCTTATGACAAGCTGAAGGATGCTATGAAGCAGGTGGAAGATACAGGTTATGGTATCGTGGAGCCGAAGCTTCATGAAATGACGGTAGAAGAGCCGGAAGTATTCAAACAGGGAGATAAGTACGGAGTGAAGATCACAGCCAGAGCACCGTCGCTGCACATTATCAGAACGGATATCACAACGGAAGTTTCTCCGGTGGTCGGGAGTGAAAAGCAGTCAGAGGATCTGGTCGAGAGTCTTAAAGACGATCTGCGAAACGCACCTAATGGTATATGGGACACCAATATTTTCGGCAAATCTCTGTACGAAATGGTAGCGGAGCAAATGGAAAACAAGATCGCAGGAGTGCCGGATAATATTCGCATTAAGATCCAGAAATCCCTGCAGAAAATCAGCGATGAAGGAAAAGAATACTTTATCTGTATCGTGCTGTGAGACCGAACTGAGACTGCCGGGACTGGGAGGCGGAATGCTGGGACTGTGACTGCTTGAGTTGTGAGGCAGAGTTGAGACTGCCGGGACTGTGAAACGGAACCGGGACTGTTTGAGATGTGAGGCGGAGTTGAGACTGCCGGGGCTGTGAAGCGGAGTCGGAAGCTCCGGAAGCGTAAGGCTGAACCGTGACTCCTTGGAACGTGAAAAGGAACCGTAGATGCCGGGATGTTGGCGCAGTGGTAAAATCCCATGGCACTGCACATACTAAGGAGTATGAAGACATGTGAGAAAAGGAACAATGGAATGCGGAACGAGCAGATCAGAATGGCGAACCGCCCGAAACCAAAGCAAAGTCAGACGGCCGGAATGCCTCAAACCCTGAAACCAAAGCAAAGACAGGCGGCCGGAATGCCTCAAACCCCAAAACCAAAGCAAAGTCAGGTGGCCGGAATGCCTCAAACCCCAAAACCAAAGCTTACGATTCTGGTGGTGGTGCTGACAGCATTCGTCACTACATTTACAGGAAGTGCGCTCAATTTGTCCATCCCGGACCTGTCACAGGAATTCCATGCAGGTGCCGGGATGGTCGGCTGGCTTGTGACCGGATATACGCTGGCGGTAGCTGCCTGTTCTGTTCCTGCAGGAAGGGTGGCGGATATCACCAGCCTGAAATCAGTACTGGCGATAGGAGTTGGTTTGTTTACGATTTGCTGTATTGCAGCTGTTTTTTCTATATCCATAATGATGCTGATTTTGATTCGAGTAGTACAGGGAATAGGAGCAGCTATGATATTCAGCACCAATACAGCCGTACTTCTTAAGGCATTTCCAGCGGAAAACCATGGACGAGTCATCGGGTATTCTCTTGCCGCCACTTATGCCGGTCTTTCCTCAGGCCCTGTCCTGGGAGGATTCCTTAACCAGCATTTCGGATGGAAAGCAATCTTTATCGTAACGGGTGTGATCACAACTGCAGCATGTATCGCAGTGTTTAGACTGCAGGGAGATAAAAACGTAAAAAATTTGAAGACGGATAGCTGTGGAGAAAGCTACCACTCTTTGGCTGATACTGATTTGCAAGGAAAAACTCTACAGCAACTTGTCAGAAGAAAATCAAACCAGCAGCAGGATCCAGAAGAGCCGCTCACAAAGCCACACAGCCTGGATGTGACTGGAAATTTACTCTATCTGATCTCGATCGTTCTGCTGATGTATGGGCTGTCGGAAATCGGTAAGGGCTGGATCTCACCGGTGCTGGCGGGAGTGGGACTGGCTGTAGGGATGTTTTTCCTTCGCCATGAATACAGGACAGAAGAACCGGCGGTGGATATCCGCATGTTTCGTGAAAATATCGGATACGGGTTTTCCAATCTTTCGGCATTATTAAACTACGGAGCCACCTTTGCCATCAGCTACCTGGTATCCATCTACCTGCAGGTGGTGCAGGGATTTTCATCTCAGGCGACAGGGCTGATCATGATCGCCCAGCCGGCGATCATGGCGGGTCTGTCGCCAGTGGCAGGAAAGCTGTCAGATCGATTTTCTCCGTTCAAGCTTTCCTCTATCGGAATGGGTCTTTGTGCACTCGGGACGTGCCTCTTCGTTTTCCTGAACCAAGGCACGTCCCTCTGGATCGTCATCACAGCACTGATCATAACCGGGTTTGGTTTCGCTCTGTTCTCATCGCCTAATACCAATGCTGTGATGTCCTGTGTGGAAGAAACAAACTATGGTGTAGCCTCTTCCATTTTAGCAACTATGCGCTCCATCGGTCACACCATCAGCATGGTGATCGTCACGATCATAGTTACCTGCTGTATGGGGGATGCTTCCTTGGCGGAAGCATCCCCAGGGATTTTGATCCGCGTGATCCGGATCGCTTTTATCATTTTCACCGGTATATGCATCGCAGGAGTTTTTATTTCCCTGAAGCGGCGGTGAGCCGCCGACATCCCGATCCGGAAGTCTGACTGGCCGCCAGCTTTCCGTTGCCGGTATTTCAACCTGGAAATTTTGCCGCCAGCCTTTCTCACTCTGGCGGTTTGCCTGTCGCCTCGACATCGCCAGCTTTCTTTCTCAGCGGTTTGACCAACTCTCAACACCGCCAGCCTTTCTCACTCTGGCGATTTGACCAACTCTCAACACCACTGGCTTTCCTCCGGCGGTTTGTCATCACCGATTCTTTTAAAATCATGAATTCCCAGATAGAAAAAAACTTGAGTTATCTGGGAACTAGCTTCTCAATTTTAATGGCTTTTCTATTTATGAATTCCCAGATTGACATTTATGATAGTCATATGGGAAGTGAACAGCGGCAAATCCATTGGATATCAGGTGCCGCACTCTTTGCAGTCCAGAAAAATTCCCGAAACAACATAAAAATATACGATGTGGGAACTCCCCAAAACAGACATTGTAAAAACATTGTAATGCACTTCCCATATGCTAATATTTTTTTTCGGAATGGGAATTCACGAATGCGCGTGCAGTGAAGAAAAGGCAAATAATCCAAATCCGAGACCTTTTGTCCTCGATATGGGAATTCACGAATTCTACAACAAGATAACACACTCTGATGATTGCACTTTAAATACAGAAATGGCAAAATAAAACAAAAAGGAGGGGCCATACTATGAAAAAGAGATTATTATATCAAAATTCGATGGAGGAAACTTTGCAGCAGCTGCTTCAGGATCGAGAACAGCAATTGATGCAGATCAACCGTGAATTGCAGCATTTGCCTGGAGGAAGTCTTCACATCAGGAAGCGGAATGGACGGATTTTCGTTTGTGAATACAGCAACGGCAGGGAGAAGAGCATCACCCGGGAGAAAGATCGTATTTATCGTCTCACGCGTAAAGCATATCTGGAAAGTCAGGCTAAAAAATTGAAAGAAGAGTGTAACTGGCTTAAACGATCCATTGCAAAGTTCAGAAAGAATAGTTTTCGGGAGCTGGATGAAGAGTTTCTGCGAAAATTTAATTTCCTGGATTTGCGCCGCGTCTGCTGGGATCAGAAAAAGTACGAGTGGATGACTGCCTCGTATCGAAAGAACTCTTTATATCCGGAAAATTTGAAATATGCCACAAACTGGGGGATCAAAATGCGATCCAAGTCGGAACGCACGATTGGAAATAAGCTTGAAGAATACGGCGTGGCTTACCGTTACGATTCCTTAGTGGATTTAGATCTTGCAACAGTGTCACCGGATTTTCAGATTCTGAAACCGGACTGGACGATAGCATTTTGGGAGCATTTTGGAAAGGAAGGTGATCCGGAATACGATAAAAATAATGCTAGAAAAATTGAGGTTTACCATGATGCGGGATTTTTGGAGCACAGCAATTTGATTATTACAAGAGAGAAGGATTTGGAAAATCCAGAATTGCTGGAGGATATTATAGAGCGCTTTCTTTTGAGTTGATTTGCTCCCTGCCTGCTCAGCCTCGGCTCCCGTCGGCATCTTGTCCCAGTCCCGGCCTCGGCCCCCGCCGGTATCTCGTCTGGCCTCGGCCCCCGCCGGCATCTCGTCCGGTCCCTGGCCGCTCCGAGCCCGCTGCCTGCCAGGTGATTTGGTCACCGGCACCGCCGCCTGCCCCATCTTGTTTTTCGCAACAATAGACCCTTAGCTTCGTTTCGCTCCCAGTCCGCTGCCTGACACCGCAGATCTCCCGTCCAGTCCGCCGCCTCAGACAAGAAAAATTCCACTGTTTTGTTGACAAGCACCAACCATGTTATGTATTATTATGATAAAGCACTAAACTGAAAGAAGGTCAGAACCATGAAAATACTGAAAGCATCAAAAGAGCGAACGAAAGAAGACCACAGTGCTTTGCGGAAAACCGTTGGCGACATCATCGAAAATGTCATCGAGAACGGAGATGCAGCACTGCTGGAATACAACCATAGATTTGACGGATGCGACAGAGCATCTTTAAGGATTTCAAAAGAAGAAATCGAGGCAGCCTATAAAGAAGTGCCGGAAGAGGACATCGAAGATATCAAAAAAGCTGCTGCCAACATCAAGGCCTTTGCGCAGGCACAACGAAAAACAATGGTGGAACTGAAAGACTTTTCTCCTGCAAAAGGCATCATGCTGGGACACCGGATCATCCCGGTGGATTCCTGCTGCTGCTATGTTCCGGGAGGTGGATATCCACTTTACTCCACGGCGCTCATGCTGGGGATCCCTGCAAAGGCAGCAGGTGTAAAGCGCGTTACAGCCTGCTCCCCGGTCATAAAAGGTACGGAGCACATCCACCCGAAGACACTGGTCGCTATGGATATCGCCGGTATTGACGAGATATACGCTGTAGGAGGAGCACAGGCTATCGCAGCCTTTTCTTATGGAACGGATCAGATCCAGCCTGTAAATCTCATCGTGGGACCGGGAAACAGCTTCGTGACAGAAGCCAAACGCCAATGCTACGGCAAAGTGGGTATCGACTTTGTGGCAGGACCGAGCGAAGTGCTGGTCATTGCCGACAGCAACGCGGATCCAGACATCGTGGCAGCGGATCTGCTGGCACAGTCGGAGCACGATAAAGAAGCAAAGGGAATTGTAGTAACGACAGACGAAGGCTTTGGACAGGCTGTTATCAAAGCAGTAGAAGAACAGCTTGAACAGCTGGATACGCGGGAGATCGCATCAAGATCCTGGGCGGATTTCGGTGAAGTCCTGCTGGCAGACAATCTGGAAGAAGCCATCGCATACGCCAACTCCTATGCGCCGGAGCATCTGGAAGTCAATGTGGCGGAGACCCAGCTGGAACGGACGGTGGGAGCTTTGCACAATTATGGATCGCTGTTTATCGGCGGAAATACGGCAGAAGTTTTCGGAGATTATGCGTCCGGAACCAACCATACGCTGCCGACTCTGGGAGCAGCCAGATATACAGGAGGCGTCTGGGTGGGCACATTCCTGAAGACATGTACCTACCAGAGTATGAGCCCGCAGGCCATGATGGATATCGCGCCGCTGGTGTCAAACCTGGCTCGGGGAGAAGGTCTCATCGGCCACGCCAGAGCTGCGGAGATCAGGATGGAAAAAAACAAAAAATAATCAAAAAAGCGTCAAAGCCTTGCGGAGAGAGACTTTTCTCTGCAGGGCTTTTCTTTTGCAAAGATTTATCACCGGGGCGCAGAAGGATTCCTGCTTGAAAAAATGTCAAAAAAGTGAGATAATTATAACACCAAGTGGAAAGGGGAAGGCAATTCATGAATATTAAACAGATTGCCAAGGCCGCGGGGGTTTCGGTTGCTACCGTATCCCGGGTATTGAATCACCCGGAAAATGTTGCACCAAAAACTCGGGAAAAAATACAGAAAATCATAGAAGATAAAGAATACAAGCCCAATTGGTTCGCGCAGGGTCTTAACTTCAACAGAACCAAAACGATAGGGCTGATCATTCCGTACATACTCAATTCCACCTATATGGAGATCGCTAAAGGTGTGGAAGATGTAGCTTTGCAGAAAGGCTACACGACGTTCATGTGCAATGTAGAGAAGAACAGCAGGATCGAGAGCGAATATATCGAGCAGCTTCTGACCAGAAAGGTGGACGGTATTATTTTGATGTTTTCTTTCTTGCAGGAAGAAAATTTAAAAGCGGTCCAGGAAGACGGCGTACCCATCGTTCTGATTGGAGAAAACAAGGATATCAAAGGATTCAATTCTGTGCGTGTGGACTGTAAGGCAGGTGCAGAAGGAATGATCCGAAACTTTATCGAATACGGACATAAAACCATCGGGATCCTGTACGGCAGTGATCCGGAACAGGAGTCCAGAGACATGCTGGAAGGCTATCGAGAAGTACTGGAGGAAAACGGGATCGCGATAGAAGAAAAATATATCAAAGCGGTGGATAATACCATAGAAGGCGGCTATCTGGGAGCGAAGAAAATGGTGGCGGACGGACCGCCGCAGGCGATTTTCGCCACCAGCGACGAGATTGCATATGGTGCGATGGATGCCATCAAAGATCTGGGCATGAAAGTGCCTGACGATGTGGCGGTAGCCGGATTTGGGAATGCCAGGATGTCAAACCTCGTGGAGCCGAAACTGACCACGGTGGAATTACCGTTCCACAAGATGGGGATCTACGGTGCCAGACTGCTGTTTGACCTGATCGATGACGAAGACAAAATCAACGAAAAACCGAGGCAGATCACTTTGCAGACAAAGCAGCGGATCCGAAAATCGTGTGGACATAAAGAGAGGATTGGAGAGATGTTTTAATGTTGAGTACAGATTTTTTAGGAATGAAATTAAAAAACCCGATCATCGTGGCGGCAGGACCGTGGAACCGGGACGGGAAGGCTTTGCATAGATCCATAGCTTCCGGTGCGGGGGCTGTCGTAACAGAAAGTATCGTCAGCGACACTGTGCTGGACGTGCGGCCGAGAATCGCATGCGATGAGATGGGAGTGCAGAATATAAGGCTGTACAGCGACATACAAATAGAAGGATGGGAAAGAGAGCTGGACATAGCGAAAAGTGATGGCGGTGTGGTTATTGCCAGCATTTCCGCACATACCGCTTCGGAGCTTACCTACCTGGCGAGCAAAATGGAAAAATTCGGTGCAGACGCTATTGAACTTTCGGTTTCCAATCCGATGATGGAATCGCTGGAAGTCGTTGCATCCCATGCCGATGTTATCTATGATATGACGAAAGAAGTGGTATCCAATGTCAGGATCCCTGTGATCGTCAAGCTGTCGCAGAATACGACAAATATCACTAAGGTGGCAAAGGCTGCCAAGAAAGCAGGTGCTTCTGCCGTCAGTGCGATCAATACGGTAAGGGGGATTCTGGGGGTCGATCTGGAAACGGCGCAGCCGGCGCTTTCAACTTATGGAGGTATCTCAGGACCTTATATCCGACCTATGGGGCTTGCATCGGTGGCGGCCATCGCGCAGTCGGTAGACATTCCGATCTGCGGGATAGGCGGCGTGGACAGTGCAAAGCATGCGCTGGAATACATTATGCTGGGCGCTTCTGCTGTTCAGGTGGGAACGGCTGTCATGACGCAGGGTCATAGCGCGATCGGCACGATTGTAGATGAACTGGAAAACTGGCTGGACGCTCACGGTCTTGCTTCGGTAGAGCAGGTTCGGGGCAAGGCTCTTGCCAATATGAAATCCTTCGATGAAATGAAGATAGAACCGGCAGTCAGCACAGTGCAGAGCGTACCGTGCACAGAGAACTGCGATAAATGCCTGACGTCCTGTATCTATGGGGCGATCTCCCGCAGCGAAACCAGCGTAAATGTGGATGAACAGACCTGCACAGGATGCGGTTTGTGCACATTTATCTGCCCGGCAAAAAAATTGAAGCTGGCCTGGTAATCGTTGCAAAATACGCTGTAACGCCCATTTTTAGCAGGGTGCGGGATAGCGTACCAAAATTGTCAGAATTACATTTTTGCAGGAAATTGTAAAAATGACTTGAAATATTCTGAAAACGTGTTATTATAATGTTATGTAACTGGTTACACAGCCATTACATAATAAGGTTTTCACCAAAACAAAGGAGGACAAATGTTATGTATAAGTGTAGTTTAGAAAGAATGTCGGACAAAATTAAAACCTTCTCGCAGTTCGGAGATGCTGGACACGGTGGTATCACAAGATATTCCCTGTCTCCGGAAGCTAAGATGGCAAGAGCTGAGTTCGTTAAGAGAATGAAAGCTATTGGAGCTGAAATCGAAGTAGACGACCTGGCTAACATCTATGCAACTCTTCCAGGAACTGATCCGAACGCTAAGAGAATCATCGCAGGATCTCACTGTGACTCCGTTAAAAACGGTGGTAACTACGACGGTATCCTGGGTGTTATGAGTGCTATGGAAGCTCTGGAAACTATCGCTGAGCAGAAAATCCCTCATAAGCATCCGATGACTGCTTACATCATGACAAACGAAGAAGGATCCCTGTATCCACCTGCAATGATGGTTTCCGGAATCCTGTGCAACGATTATCTGCCACCTGAACTGGCTAAGAACTTCAAGTATGAAGACATGATGGCAGTTCCTGCAATGGAAGAACACGAAGGAAGCGAAAAGACTTTCGGTGAAGCTCTGGAAAAATCCGGATACAAAGGCGATAAAGCTAACAGAATGAGCCCTGAAACTTGCCTGTGCAACTTCGAAGCTCATATCGAACAGGGTCCTATCCTTGAAGATAACGACAAAGAAATCGGTGTTGTTGACTGCGTACTGGGCATGTTCAACTACTCCCTGATCTTCACTGGATTCGCAGCTCACGCTGGTACATTCCCTATGAACAAGAGACACGATGCTCTGTATGCTGCATCCCAGGCTCTGTGCTATCTGCATGACGAAGTAGATAAGCTGGGAAGACCTGAACTGGTTTACACTACTGGCGAAATTTATTGCCACCCATGCGTACATACAGTAATTCCTGACAGAGTAGAATTCTCTCTGGACGTTAGACACACTGATCCTGCAGTACTGCAGCAGGTAATGGATATCGTTAAGGAAATCTCCACTAAGAAGTGGGCTGGATGCGACTGCGAAATCAGAGAAAACTGGAAGAGAGATACTGTAGAATGGAACAAGGATCTGGTAAGCTACGTTCAGGAAGCTGCTGACGAAACTGGCGTTTCCAACCAGCCGATCCACTCCGGAGCAGGTCATGACTCCCAGTTCATCAACTACATGATTCCATCCACAATGATCTTCATTCAGACTAAGGACGGACTTTCCCATTGTGAACCGGAATACGCTAAGCCTGAACACTGCACAGACGGTGCTACTGTACTGCTGAATGCAATGCTGAAGGCTGACGAAAGATTTGAAGGCTAGTCTTTAAATCTTGCTGACGGAGGTCAGCACACAATTGGTTGGTTAAGCTGCATTTCAACAAGACTTCATAAAAAAGCCATCGGGGGAATGCAGCTTTTTTAATCATAGACCATAAGGCGAGGTGCCGTAAGGAGGAGTAAAATTGAGTAAAGTAGTAAAAGCAAATTACACTGCTGAAGCTGTAGCTGGATTCACTCACAGAACCGCTATGGAAGAAGCAGCAAGATGCCTGCTGTGCCATGATGCACCATGCAGCAAAGGCTGCCCTGCAGGAACAGACCCTGCTAAGTTTATCAGATCTATCAGATTCAGAAATGATAGAGGCGCGGCTGAAACTATCCGTGAAAACAACATTTTAGGCGGAACTTGTGCAAGAGTATGTCCTTATGACAGACTGTGCGAAGAAGCTTGCAGCAGATGCGGAATCGACAAACCGATCGAAATCGGCAAACTGCAGAGATATGCTATCGAGCAGGAAGAAGCTTATGGCATGAAGACTCTGTCCGCTCCGGAAAAGAAGGTTGGAAACGTAGCATGCGTAGGTGCAGGTCCTGCATCCCTGGCAGTTGCTGCTGAACTGGCTAAGGCTGGATACAACGTAACTATTCTGGAAAGAGAAGCAAAAGCTGGTGGCGTTCTGACTTATGGAATCGTTCCAAGCAGACTTCCGCAGGCAGTTGTTGATCACGATATCGCACAGGTAGAAGGACTGGGCGTTAAGTTCCAGTTCAATACTGAAGTAAAGGCTGCTGACCTGGATGCTTACGATGCAGTATTCGTAGGTGCTGGTCTGTGGGCTGACAATCTTCCTAAAATCGATGGAATCGAACTGGACGGCGTTTACGCAGCAGTAGATTTCCTGAAGGAAGCAAGAACCAAGGCTGAAGGATTCAACCCTGGAAAGAAAGTACTCGTAGTTGGTGGTGGAGACGTTGCAGTTGACTGTGCTGTATCCGCAAAACTGCTGGGTGCTGAAGATGTAAAAATCGTTTACAGAAGAACATTAGAAGAAGCTCCTGGTAACATGACTGAATTCCACTATGCACTGTCTCTGGGAATCGGCATGACTACAGGTATGGCTCCTGCAGCTGTAAAGGGTAACGGTAAAGTGGAAGCTGTTGAATTCAAGGGATTCAGAGACGAAGCTGCTGAACTGACTCTTTCTGCAGACACGATCGTATTCGCTACTGGTCAGAAGGCTGAAGACATGGCAGCAGTTGCTGGTGTCAAGGTTACTGACAAGGGAACGATCGCTGCTGATGATGCAGGCGCAACAGATGTTGAAAAGATCTTCGCAGCAGGCGACATCGTAAACGGTGGTAAGACTGTTGTTGAAGCAGTGGCAGCAGGTAAAGTAGCTGCAGCATCAATGATTGCATACCTTGAAAAGAAAGGAGTGAAGTAGAATGGCAGTTAAGAAAGATTTATCCGTAGAATATTTAGGTGTTAAATGTCAGAATCCGTTCTTCCTTTCCTCTTCACCGGTAGGAAGCAACTATGAAATGGTTGCCAAGTGTTTTGAAACTGGATGGGGCGGCGTTATGTACAAGACCGTTGGTATCTTCGTTGCCGACGAATGTTCCCCAAGATTCGACCAGACAAACAAGGAAGGCCTTCCTTGGGTTGGTTTCAAAAACATGGAACAGATTTCCGACAAACCGACAGAAGTTAACTTTGAAAACATGTACAAACTCATGAGAGACTATCCTGACCACGTTATGGTAGCTTCCATCATGGGTTCCAGCGAAGAAGAATGGAAACAGCTGGCTAAGATGTGTGACGAACTGGGATGCCCTCTGATTGAAGGTAACTTCTCCTGTCCGCAGATGACAAGCCACGCTATGGGTTCTGACGTTGGTACAAATCCGGAACTGGTTAAGAAGTACTGCGAAGCAGTAACAAGCCAGACTAAGATTCCTTTCATCGCTAAGATGACTCCAAACATCACTTCGATGGAAGTTCCGGCAAGAGCTGCTCTGGAAGGCGGAGCTGCTGGTGTATCCACGATCAACACTATCAAATCCATTACGAACATCGACTTTGAAAATATGACGGCTATGCCTGTAGTAAATGGTAAGTCCTCCATTTCCGGTTACTCCGGTGCTGCAGTTAAGCCGATCGCCCTGAGATTTGTTACAAATCTGCTGCAGGACGAAATCGTAGGTAAGAGAGACCTGTCCGGTATCGGTGGTATCGAAACTTGGAGAGATGCTGCTGAATTCCTGGCTCTGGGTTGTAAGAACCTGCAGGTTACTACTGCAATCATGCAGTATGGTTACAGAATCGTAGAAGATATGGCATCCGGCCTGATGCACTTCATGGAAGAAAGAGGCTACAACAAGCTGGATGAATTCATCGGATGCGCACTGAACAACATCGTTCCGGCGGAAGACCTGAACAGAGACTTCAAGATCCTGCCTAACTTCAGCGATGAAAAGTGCCTCGGATGCGGAAGATGCTATATCTCCTGCTACGACGCTGCTCACCAGGCTATTGACTGGAATGCAGAAAAGAGAAGACCGGAACTCAACGACAACTGCGTTGGTTGCCACCTGTGCCTGAACGTATGTCCTGTACAGGAATGCATCACTCCGGGAGAAATCAAGTGGAAAGAAGGCAGAGAACACGTTGATGTTGCTCTGAAGCACCACTACGAATAAGCATGAAAAACTACACTTAGGCTTACTTCATAAAAGAGACCGCTGAGAAATCAGCGGTCTCTTTACTATCTTTTTGAATTCATGGTATAATAGAGACAATTTATAGATGCACGAAGGAACCCTCGAAGGGAGGACGCTATGAAAATACAGTTTTGTGGAGCAGCAATGGGAGTGACCGGCTCCTGTCATTTGATCACAACGGAAAAACATAAGATCCTGCTGGACTGCGGACAGTTTCAGGGAAGCAAGACGAGAGAAGCGATGAACTATGAACCGTTTCCCTTTGATCCGGCTGAAATAGATTATATGATCCTCAGTCACGCTCATATCGATCACTGCGGGAGGATCCCGCTTCTGGTAAAGAGGGGATTCAAAGGCGAGATCTACTGTACCGATGCGACGGCAGATCTGGTAGAAGTCATGTTAAAGGACAGCGGTTATATTCATGAGAAAGAAGCAGAGTGGAAGAATCGTAAGAACGAGCGTGCCGGTCGTCCTGCCGTAGAGCCGCTTTACACCTTTAATGATGCGATGGATTCATTGAAATTCATAAAACCGGTTCTTTACGATCAACTGATCGAACTCAATGATGAGATGAAATTCGTGTTCAACGATGCAGGACACATTCTGGGATCCGCTATTACAGAACTTTGGATCACAGAAGAAGACAAGACCTCTAAAATCGTATTTTCCGGTGACCTGGGTGTTATGGACCGACCGATCCTGAGAAACCCGACCATCATCAAAAAAGCCGACTATGTGATCATGGAAACAACATACGGCAACCGGGTGCATCCATCCAATTCTCTGGATGTCACCAGGCTGATGGACATTATCCGTGATACAGCGAAACGCGGCGGGACTACCGTGATCCCATCCTTTGCAGTAGGTCGTACCCAGGAGCTGATTTACGAACTTAACCGGGTCTATGACAGCGACAGCGAATATCGTAAGGACTTTGAAAATCTCATGGTATACGTGGACAGCCCGATGGCCACCACAGCGACTGAAGTGTTCAAACGAAATGCACAGGTATTCGATGATGAAACGAAGGCCTACATAACAAGGGGTGATAACCCGCTGGATTTTAAAAACCTTAAATTCACGAGGACCAGTCAGGAATCCATGTGGCTCAACAGCGATCCGACGCCGAAGGTGATCATTTCGGCCAGCGGCATGTGCGATGCAGGCAGGATCCGCCATCATCTGAAACACAATCTCTGGAATCGGAAATCCAGCATCATTTTTGTCGGATATCAGGCGGAAGGAACGCTGGGAAGACTTTTACTGGACGGCGCGAAAGAGGTGACGCTCTTTGGGGAAAACGTGCAGGTAAATGCACAGATACACAATCTGGAAGGATTCTCGGGACATGCCGATAAAGACGGACTTTTTGCATGGCTCAGCGGCTTTCAAACAGTCCCTAAACATGTTTTTCTGGTACACGGGGAAGAAGAGTCAAAGAAAGCCTTTGCCTATACGGTAAAGGAAAAACTGGGCTATGATCCGATCGTGGTAACAGAACAATCGGAATACATTCTTGAAAAGGATGAGATCGTTGACAGCCGTATCATCGAAAATGATGGATTGCAGGAAGAGATCATCAGTAACACGCAGGATACCCTGACGGATATCCACAGCAGGATCGAAGATATTCTCTACAATGCGAAACTGGCTGTAGGCAAAGATATTTCACCGGCTAAGATGACGAAGATCAACAATCTTGTCATGGAACTGGAGAAGTCCACCATCAATCTGGGAGCTGTGATCAACGAAGAGGATCGCGATAAAAACCCGGCAGAAGGGCTTGCATAAATAAATAAAAAAAACTATAATGAGAGTGAAATTATATATATTTATAACATGTTCGCATGACCGATGACGGGTCAGCAGGGAGAGGTCGAGTATATGAAAAAATTGAATGTCGCGTTAGTAGGATTTGGCAGTCTGGGACAGTCTTTTGCAAGGATCCTTCTGGAGAAAAAAGAAGAAATCGAGAAAGAATACGAAACGACTGTAAATGTTGTTGCTATTACTACGAAAACCAGAGGGAATCTGGTGGATGCCTGGGGGATTGATCTGGCGAGAGTTCTTAAAAACGTGGAAGAAACCGGAGTGTTCCCGAACCAGCATAAAACCGTGCTTCACAAGACATCACTGGAGATCGCGGAAGCAGTCGACTACGATGTTCTGATCGAAATGACACCGCTGGATATGAATGAAGGACAGGTGGCTACGGAGCACATCATGGCGGCGCTGAAACGCGGCAAACATGTCATCTGCGCCAACAAGGGACCGCTGGCATGGCATTACAGGGAGCTGATGGAACTGGCTGACGAGAACAACTGCAAGCTGCTCTTTGAATCCACCGTTATGGATGGAGCACCGCTGTTCAGCCTCATCCGTGAGAGTCTGAAAATGTGTGAAATCACAGAGATCAGAGGTATCCTCAACAGTACGACAAACTATATCCTGCAGGGGATCGAACAGGGCAAGGATATGAAGGATATCGTAAGCGAGAGCAAGAAGAGAGGCTTTATCGAAGCGAACCCGAAATACGATGTAGAAGGAACGGAAGCTGCAGCTAAACTTGCTGCATTAGCCAACGCTGTAATGGATGCAGACGTAACGCCGGATGATGTGGAAACAACAGGGATCGAGAATGTTACGAAGGAAATGATCGACGATGCAGCTGCACGCGGCAATGTGATCAAACTGATCTGCAGAGCGTATCGCAAGAACGGTGAAGTCATTCTGAAGGTGGCTCCGGAAGAAGTGAACAAGATGAACAGCTTCGCGGCTGTAACAGGAACTTCTCTGATGGTGTCTCTGACGACGGACCTTATGGGGACGCTGACCATCATGACAGAAGCTCCGGAGGTAGATCAGGCAGGATACGGGATCTTCTCTGACCTGCTGGAACTGGTGGAAGAACTGAACTAAACAGAGCTACATAATGTATATGAAAAAGGATGCGTGAAAGATCGCATCCTTTTGGTTTTTTGTGCTGCAAAGAGCCCGCCGGTGAAACTGACGCATGTCGATTTACCGGGATAGATTTCCACCAGCTTTTAAGAGTGCTAGTCAATAAGGATATGCTTTTCCCGCAGAGCCTCTTTGATCCGTGTGAAGCTTTCTGCATCACGATAGCGGATCCGATGCAGATGGACGCCGTCTGTGAGAGCGCTGAGAGGAATGCTGTTTTTTTCTTCCTCGACTTTTCTGATAAAAGCGTCTACATCATAGCGGGAAGCGAGATCCAGTTTACCGGAAAGCTCTCCGTACAGTGTATGTTCGATGGTGACGTCAACGACTGTGGCGCCACCATCGACGATGGTGTATAGTTCGTCCCGAAGCTGCTCCGGAGTATGGCGGCATGCGATCATTCCCAGGTTTTTATCCTCCTGCACTGATGGAGAATCCATCAGATATCCTCGCGGGGTGGCCAGGATCTGCAGCCCGGAAGCTCGCAGGAGAGCAATATCACCGACGATGATCTGGCGGCTGACAGAAAAGTGCTCTGCCAGAGAAGAAGCTGTGACAGGATGATCCGTTTTCTGCAGCATTTCTTTTATTTTTTCACGTCGCGTTTCTGTTGTTAATGTATTCATAAATCGACTCTCCTTTCTTTTCCCTTATCTTACCACAGGAAAAAAGACAATTCAATGAAATAGACTCATGTCTTGACACTTGCTCCTCTACTTTGTTACAATCAAAAGGATCGTTACAGAATATCGTTACAACTATGAATGAGGGAAAGATATGGAAGAGAAAGTAAGTTTTTTGAAACGAAAAGACATTGAAATATCAGCGAAGCGGTATCTGCAGGATGCGCTTTCCGCCATGGCGCTGGGGTTGTTCGGATCGCTTCTGATCGGCGTTATTTTCGATACGCTGGGAACCCAGACGGCTAATTTATTCGGCGACAATGCAGTATCTGCGTTCTGCGTGGAGATCGGCGGGATCGCGAAGACCTATATGGGTGCCGCCATCGGTGTAGCTGTGGCGTGGAGCCTGAAAGCACCGCCTCTGGTGCTGTTTACCAGCGTGGTGACTGGCATGATGGGTGCGACGATGACTGGATTTGGCATCGATGTAGCCGGCGGCCCTGCAGGAGCATTTGTTGCGGTGGCGCTGGGCACGGAATTCGGCAAGATGGTTTCTAAGGAAACCAAAGTGGATATCCTGGTAACGCCGGCGGTAACGCTGATCATGGGAGGCATCGGAGCCAAGCTCATAGGTCCTGCCATCGGCTGGTGCATGCTGAAGCTGGGAGATCTTATCATGACGGCGACAGAATGGCAGCCGTTCCTATTCGGGATCGTGATCTCCGTTGTAGTGGGACTGGCTCTGACAGCACCGATATCCAGTGCGGCTCTCTGCATCATGCTGGATCTTTCCGGTCTTGCTGCAGGCGCGGCGACTGTCGGATGCTGCGCGCAGATGGTAGGCTTCGCTGTAGCAAGTTATAAGGAAAACGGCGTAGGCGGTCTGGTGGCACAGGGACTTGGAACGTCCATGCTCCAGATCTCCAACATTATTAAGAATCCGTGGATCCTGCTTCCTGCAACGCTGGCAGGAGCTATCGTGGGGCCGATTTCCACGTGTCTTCTGAAAATGACGAATATCCCGGTAGGGGCCGGTATGGGAACTTCCGGTCTGGTAGGTCAGATCGGGACGTTCACCGACATGGGATTCACCCTTGACACGCTCTGGAAGGTGCTCCTGATCCAGATCGTGCTCCCGGCAGTGCTGACGATCCTCATCGATCAGGTGCTCCGCAGAACGGGCAAGATCAAGGATGGCGACTACAAGCTGGATCTCTAATAAGCCTATAAAAAGAGCCGGTTCGCAGGCTGTTCCTCTAAGAAGGAAGCTGTGAACCGGCTTTTATCGTTTTTGCATGTATGATGATATCAGAAGCGCAGGAAATCCCTAAAGATCCCGGAAGTGGAATGAAGATTTGCCACTGGCGTAATCCGCGACGATCTGCCCGTCTCCGACCAGTTTGTATTTATAAGTCACAAGTCCGTCCAGACCGACCGGTCCGCGTGCATGGAGCTTGCCGGTACTGATCCCGACTTCCGCTCCGAAACCGTAGCGGAAACCGTCCGCAAAACGTGTAGAGCAGTTCTGGTAGACACCGGCGGAGTCCACGAGAGCCATGAATTTAGCCGCGGAATCCGCATCTTCCGTGATGATGCAGTCAGTGTGATGAGATCCGTAAGTGTTGATATGATGGATCGCTTCATCGATGTCATCGACTACTTTGATGGAAAGGATATAGTCCAGGTACTCCGTCTGAAAATCCTTTTCTTCTGCCGGATCGCAGTCGATCACCATGGAGCATCGTACATCTCCGCGGTACTGGATCTTACTGCCTGAGGCGTCGGCCAGTGCAGGGATCAGCACATCCGCGATATCCTTGTGTACCAGCAGTGTTTCCACAGTATTGCAGGCAGCCACGTACTGGGTCTTGGAATCTATGATGATCGGCACGGCTTTTTCGATGGTGGCAGCACCGTCTACGTAGATGTGACAGATACCGTCAGCATGCCCCATTACAGGGATCTTGGAATTGTTCATGATGTACTGCACGAACTGGTTGGAGCCGCGCGGGATGAGAAGGTCTACATAATCGTGACATTTCAGCAGTTCATCTATGCTGGCACGGTCTTCGATGAGGACAGCGAAACCTTCCGGAAGCCCTGCCTCCGTGGCGGCCTGATAGATGGTGTCGAATAAGATGCGGTTGGTGTTTTTGGCTTCGCTGCCGCCTTTTAAGATGGAGCAGTTGCCGCTTTTGATGCAAAGTGCTGCGATCTGTACCAGTGCATCCGGTCTTGATTCAAAGATGACACCGATGACACCGATAGGGCAGGTTGTTTTTGTCAGGATGAGATCCGTATCTAGCTCTCGCTTGAGAAGATCTTGAAACAAAGGATCCTCCATATCGATCAGATCGTAGATCCCATCGATACAGCTTTTCATTTTGTGAGAATCAAACACAAGACGGTTCACAATTGGAACTGGCAGACCAGCTTCCTTCGCAAGCTCCAGATCCCGTGCATTCGCCTCGAAAATAGCTTCTTTGTTAGCCTGAAGGGCTTTAGTCATGCGTTCCAGAGCATCGTTTCTGATCTCTTCCGGCAGGGATGCCAGAATAAAACTGTCTTCCTTTGTTTTCTTAATACTGTCAATAAAGTCCATGATCAATATCCTTTCTTTCTTATACCAAACCTGTTTCCCGCAGAAACAGGTCAATGAACTGTTTGCTGAAATCGTTCAGTTCCCGGTGCTGTTTTTCGCTGTTTTTTTCTACGATGAGAAAGCCGCTGCTGCATCCGGGATATTTTTCAAAAGTCCGTTCATCAAGACCTGCAGCACGAAGATCGAGGATCCCCAGTCCGCTGTCCCGGATCAGTGGTACCTCTAATGTGAAATCGGCATTTTTACCGGAAAACCGGGACTGCACCGCCAGGTCGTGGAATTGAAATCCCATGTAGTCCAGCCGGCAGGTACGCTGCTGGCCGGAAATCGTCAGCCTGTCTTTGCCGATACTGATTTTACGAACGGTAAGAGGTCCTGCCGGAAACCCCAGCGCTGCCATGGCTTTGTGAAAATCACTTTTGCCGATCACAGGCAGCAGTCTTGAAAGCTGCAGGATATCATCGCTGTTGTGAAGCAGTATCTTTTCGCCAAGAGCAGGGTCGTGATTTTTTTCATAAACGTTGTAAAGCTCTACGCTCTCTGCTCCGGAGATCTCATCGTCACGGCTCTGCCACAGTCCCATGTAGTTTTCGACGGTTTTCTGTTTCAGATTAGGCACGAACCGTTTGATGGGAGAGTGTCCGTTGAGCACAAGGTAGAGATCCAGATTATATGGCAGGGCGGCAGATGCTCCGGAATAGCGTCTCCAGCGTTTTTCCACAAAAGGCAGGTCGAAATGACGTCCGTTGTAGGTGATGACCAGATCCAGATCCCGGAGGATATCCAGATATCCGGAAAGCGCTTCTTCCTCTTCGGCTCTTGTTTCTGCGAAGAACTGATGCAAAGTGCCCTCCGGCACGCTGTAAAGCCCTCCCAGGATAAAGTGGTTTACTGCCGGGTTCAGCCCGGTCGTTTCGATGTCTAAAACCCCGATCCGCATTCCCTTAAAATAAAAGTCCAGCGTCCTGCTTTGATAAAGTTTTTCTTCTGTTTTCAGGGTAATGTGTTTCATACTTATATTATAGCAAGGCTGCCTTGGAAGGGAAAGTGAAAAGTCAGTGAAAAACAAAAGAGACCGAGAAGGTCTCTTTTGTTAAAAGGGGTATTGGGATTAGAGATTAATGAGGTTATCAGGGGGATAACCACGATTTAATTATAGGTTACTCAGCTAGATAAATCAAGTAAAAGTCGAAAAATTAAAGAAAAAACTTTTTTCTGACATTACCTTGTAAAACACTAGGAAATTTGTCGAAGGAATCCTGCACAAAATTGCTTTTCCCATATATATAATATAGAAAAGAGGGAGAGACCTCGCCAAAGATATAAAGCATAAATCATACTATATTTTTTATCGGAATGAAGGAGGAATTATCCAATGGAAATTTTAAAAGTATCAGCCAGATCCAATCCAAATTCGGTCGCAGGAGCATTAGCCGGAGTGCTGAGGGAAAAAGGCGGAGCGGAGATCCAGGCAATCGGAGCGGGAGCACTGAATCAGGCGGTAAAAGCGATTGCTATCGCGCGGGGATTCGTCGCACCGGGAGGGATCGATCTCGTTTCGGTCCCGGCGTTTACGGACATTGAAATCGAAGGAGAAGAGCGGACTGCGATCAAGCTGATCGTAGAACCGAGATAGGGGATGCATATCTTATTGTGCAAAGGGCAGCTGCCGGAAGTTTTCCCAGGTAAAAAGGGGGTAAAACGGGCAGCTGCCCTCTTTACCTTTTTTGGCAGATGTTATATAATTTGTAGCATGCAGGAGGGGAAAAGAAAGAATGGAACAGATCAAAGAAACGATTGAAAACAGTAAAAAGATAGTCATCAAAATCGGCAGCAATGTGCTCTCTGACGAAAATGGAGTGGTGGATAAAAAAGTCCTCCACAACATAGCGGAGCAGGTAAACGATCTGATCAGCATGGGAAAACAGGTGATCCTGGTTTCTTCGGGAGCAGGGATATGCGGTGTCGGTGCGATCAACAAGTGGAGCCGGAGAGGTGATATCAACTATAAGCAGGCTCTGTGCGCGATCGGTCAGGTAGAGCTGATGATGGCGTATAAAGAATACTTTGCAGACTACGGGATACATGTGGCACAGATCCTTTTGACACGGGATGATTTCAGCGATCCTCACCGGACGCTCAACATCCGCAATGCCATGTTCACTTTGATCGATGAAGGCGTTATCCCGGTGATCAATGAAAACGACAGCGTCAGCGTCGATGAAATCAAGATCGGAGACAACGATACACTGGCGGCACTGACAGCGAGCCTGTGGAATGCCGATCTGATGATCATTTTGAGTGATATCGACGGGGTGTATGATAAAGACCCGAAGACGGAAAGCGATGCGAAGCTCATCGACCTTGTAGAGAATGCGGACAGGCTGATAGAAACCATCAGCATCGGCGGAACCAGTTCTTTCGGGACAGGAGGCATCGCTTCCAAGATTGAGGCGGCTTCCCGCGTCAATAAATTCGGGATCCCGATGCTGCTGCTCAACGGAGAAAAAGAAAATATCATTCGAAACAGTCTGGACGGCAAGAGTCGCGGAACGCTGTTTCTTGGAACCATAGGAAAGTAAGGTGAGGGATATGAAAATCGGATTTATCGGCGGCGGGAATATGGGAGGCGCCATCCTGGCAGGTTATGGATCGGCAGATCCTGACAATGAGGCCAAGATCGCTCTTTTTGATAAAAGTGAAGAGGTTTGTGCGAAGACCAGAGAACGCTTTCCCAAGATGACCATTTGCAGCAGCGGCAGGGAGCTTTGCAGCAGTTCGGATGTTGTGATCCTGGGAGTAAAGCCTCAGGTGATCGAAGGCGTGCTTTCAGAGATCGCGGGAGCATGTACCAGTGACAAGCTGATCATCTCCATGGCAGCCGGTGTGGACCTGGCGTTCCTGGCGGAGCACCTGGGAGCAGAGATACCGATCATCCGGATCATGCCCAATACGCCGGCCAAGGTGGGGGAAGCAATGATCGCTGTATGCCGGAATAAAAATGTCACGGAAGAAGCTTTTGCGACAGCGATGAAAATTTTTGCAGCAGTCGGGCAGGCGGAGGAAATCGAAGAAAGGCTGATGGACTGCGTCATAGGTGTCAGCGGCAGCAGTCCGGCCTATCCGTATATGTACATAGAGGCACTGGTGCAAGCGGCGCAGGCTAATGGCATGAGCGGGGAAAAGGCGAAGATCTTCGCTGCCCAGTCAGTGCTGGGTGCTGCAAAGATGGTGCTGGAGAGCCCGGAAAGTCTTGAGCAGCTGCGCATCAATGTATGCTCTCCGAAGGGCACGACGATCGAAGCGGTGGAGACATTGTTTGCCAATGGTTTTATGGATAAGGTGAAGGAAGGCTTCCAGGCAGCTGTAGACCGGTCCATCGAGATGACGGAGGAAAAGAAAAAATGATTTTTGAAGAAAAGCAGATCAGCAGCCAGCTGATTTATGAGGGAAAGATCCTGAACGTACGCCGTGACAAGGTGACGGCTAAGAAGGGGGAATCTACGAGAGAAATCGTAGAGCACAACGGTGCGGTGGCCATGGTCGCTATCACGGATGAGAACCATGTCCTTCTGGTAAAACAGTATCGGTACGCCTGCCATGATGTGGTGCTTGAGATCCCGGCGGGAAAGATCGATAAAGGAGAAACGGATCCGCTGAATGCGGCAGTCAGAGAGCTTAGAGAAGAGACTGGATATACGGCGGAGCACGTTCATTATCTGGGGAAGATCAATCCCAGCGTAGGCTATTCGGAAGAAGTGATCTATCTTTACGCTATGACAGACCTGACTCCGGGAGAGCAGGATCTGGATGAGGATGAGGCCCTGGATGTGCTGGAATATCCGTTTGAAGAAGCATATCAGATGGCGGCGCGTGGCGAGATGATCGATGCGAAAACCATCGCTGCTCTTATGATGGCGAAAGAGCAGCTAGGCGAAGAGCTGCTTCCGTAAGGGATCCGGCGGCCAGAAGCAAGGAAGAAATAATCAGTAATGGAAGCAGTCTGTCCTTTGTGAGCAGGCTGCTTTTTGCATGGGAAGATCCGGCGGGAGCACTGTGGCGACCGCCGGAATGAGTAGGGAGCACGGAGTTTCCTGCAAAGGGCCTGCCGGCAGCGTATCGGCGGTGGGAATTTTGCAGAGAGGAGGAGAGTACTGCCAGGGCGCACAGGAAAAAGCCGGGGATCAGGAAGAGGTTCTGCGGCAGGATATGAAGAAGAGAGAACAGGAGGACGTGAGAGCGTGCTCCCATCCAGACGAGCCCGCTGCAAAAGCCTATGGCGAAGCTCTTGTACCAGAGAACGAGTGGCGGAAGGGGGCAGAGACAGCGGCTGAGCAATGCCGGGAGCATGAGAAAAAACAGCATGAAATTCGTGAGAAGCGAGGTGAGAAAACTTTGCAGGAAGCCGGTTTTGGATGTGGTGATCCCGGTGAGCAGCAGTGCGGAGAGGGCCTCGGTATTTTTGGTGGAAAGGCAGGTGCTGAAAAACAGACCGGTGAACAGACCGGTCAGGAAGATGAACAACAGGATGGATCCGATTTTTCGCATGGTGAAGTCCCCCTTTAACATGTGGTTTGATACTAGAATATGCAGTTTGTCCTTTTGATATGTCAATGTTTATTGTCAACGAAAGCGGGAGCGGGTATAATAGAGGCATAAAGCGAGGTAAAAGAATGTATACGGATGATTATATGACTTATTTGAAAAAGGAAAAGCGTATGTCTGAAAATACGAGAGCGGCTTACGGACGGGATCTGGCGGAGTTCGTTGCCTTCGAAGGCGCGCGAGGGATGACGGATCTTCTGGGAGTGACCAGCACGGAGATAATTGCTTTTCTTCATCATCTGAAGAGCCTTGGGAAATCGTCGGCTACGGTAAACCGGAAACTGGCGTCACTTCGGTCGTTTTTTCATTATCTGATCCATACGGGGATGATGGAAACCGATCCGACTGAGAACATCAAGTCGCCAAAGATCGAGCGGAAAACCATTGAATATCTGGAAATGTCTGAAATCGAAAAGCTGATGGCAGTGCCGGATGACAGCGTTCGCGGGGTGCGGGATCGTGCTATCCTGGAGGTGCTTTATGCTACCGGGATCCGCGTCAGTGAGCTGATCGCTTCGAATCTTGAGGATGTCAATATGCGTATGGGATTTATCACGTGTGCCGGTGAACAGAGTCATGCCAGGATCGTTCCGCTGGGAAGACCTGCGCGGGCAGCACTGGAAAACTATATTTATGAGGCACGTGATCAGCTGCTGCGTGGAAAAGAAGAGGAACAGGCGTTGTTCATTAATTTCTACGGGAACCGGATGACGCGGCAGGGATTGTGGAAGATCTTGAAGGAATACGGAGAAAAGGCGGAATTAAGTCACAAGCTGACGCCGCATATTATCCGCAATTCTTTCGCAGTGCATATGCTTCAGAATGGAGCGGATCTCAAATCGCTGCAGGAACTAATGGGGCATGAAGATATTTCTGCGACGCAGATCTACCTGTCGGCGACCAAGAGCCGGATCAAGGACGTGTACGACAAGTCTCATCCGAGAGCGTAAGGGCTAGAGCAGCCGGATGAGAGCTTTGGGCTGAGATCGACCCGGGCGCAGGCTGGAAAAAAGCCGAAGGGGCGAACCCTGGAGTTAGAGCAGCCGGATGAGAGCTTTGGGCTGAGATCGACCCGGGCGCAGGCTGGAAAAAAGCCGAAGGGGCGAACCCTGGAGTTAGAGCAGCCGGATGAGAGCTTTGGGCTGAGATCGACCCGGGCGCAGGCTGGAAA
>ERZ826764.645-NODE-645-length-47829-cov-16.770440_pt1 | contig 47829 bp, 40 predicted proteins | sample MGYA00519870_ERZ826764 | MGnify/ENA primary metagenome ERZ826764 (study PRJEB31778, sample SAMEA3449239) | human gut metagenome | biome: human gut; feature: human-associated habitat; material: faeces | place: United Kingdom | collected 2010/2012 ...
TTTTCTTTGGGGCTCCACCCCGTTTCTTTGGGCAAGACCAAAGAAATGGGGTGGATAAGCAGCACCAACGTAAAGTCCAGCAGGACAAAACGGCGAGTTCCTCCAAACCCCAACCTCCGGGCGGGACTGGAACCCCGCCCCTACAGTGGGTAAAACGCACAAAAAAACTCCGCTGCTTTCGCAGCGGAGTTTTTTATGGTATTGAGCGAAATTACTTCGTGGCCTCGACAGCCTTCGCATCGCCGGTGATCTCGCCCTTCGCCTGCTTGGCAAAGGTCTGGATGCCGCTGATGCTGACGACAACAGCGAGGATGATGAGCGCAACGGCGAAGATGAGCTGGAACCAGATGGTCCAGTCAGCGCCGCCGGCCATGACGGAGTTGATCCTCTGGGTAACGGTGATGACCAGAGAGGTCAGGGTAGCGATCATCATGAAGACCATGGGGATGAAGAACATCTTGTTGCTCTTGCCGATGTTGCCGAGCCAGCAGGCGACGGCCATGAGAGCCAGGCCGGCGAGGAGCTGGTTGGCGGCGCCGAACAGAGCCCAGATGGCGGTGACGTTGGCGTAGCCGAGGGAGCAGCCGATGGCGACAAGGATGATGGTGCCGACCACGGGCTTGGCAAGGAAGCCGCGGAAGCCGGTGATCTTGGCCGGGTCCTCGCCCTCACGCACGAAGAGCTCGGTGAACATGTAGCGGCCCAGACGGGTGCCGGTGTCCAGGGAGGTCAGCGCGAAGACGGAGACGGCCAGGGTCAGAAGGGTGTAAACGGTGTTGAACAGCGGGTTGGAGAAGTCCGCCACGGTGCCGGTCATGTTGGCAACGAGGGTGGCAAGGCCGCCGGCGAAGATGGTCGGAGGAGAACTCATGGTGAGGCCCAGGCTGTTCTCGCCGCCCTGAACGAGGTGCCACACGGTGGCGGCGGCGATCAGGGAGAGGATGGCCAGGATGCACTCGACGATCATGGCGCCGTAGCCGATGACCTTGGCGTCCTTCTCGGAGTTGATCTGCTTGGAGCTGGTGCCGGAGGCGACCAGGCTGTGGAAGCCGGAGATGGCGCCGCAGGCGACGGTGATGAACAGGGTCGGGAACAGATAGCCGCTGCTGGACTGCCAGCCGGTGAAGGCCTCGAGCTCGAACTCGCTGTTCCAGGAGCCGCCGAGGACGCCGACGAGGGCGAGGATCATCATGCCGTACAGCAGGAAGCTGGACAGGTAGTCACGGGGCTGGAGGAGTATCCAGACCGGGAGCAGGGAGGCCAGGGTGATGTACACGGCGATGAAGATTATCCAGGGGGTACGCGGCAGGTTGATGCCGACGTTCAGGCCGATGAAGGTGATGAGGATGATGCCGATGACGCCGATGACGGTCGCGGGACCGACCTTGGCGCCCCTGCGGTAGACGAAGTAGCCGAAGATGACGGCTATGACGATGAACAGCAGGCTCGTGGTCGCCGTGGAGGCGTTGCCGGAGGCGTTGTCCATGCCCACGGTGATGAAGTCGTAGGGGTTGCCGTTGGCATCAACGGTGGACTGGAACGTACTGGCAACGACGGAGGTGAAGCTCGCGATGACGAGGATCAGGACCAGCAGCGCGAAGATGACGAAGAGCTTATACGCCTTCGGGCCGATGTTGTCCTTTATGACCTCGCCGATGGAACGGCCGCCGTGACGGATGGAGGCGAACAGAGCGCCGAAGTCGTGCATGGCGCCGAAGAAGATACCGCCGATGACGACCCACAGGAACACGGGCAGCCAGCCGAACACAGCCGCCTGGATGGGGCCGTTGATGGGGCCGGCGCCGGCGATGGACGAGAAGTGGTGGCCCATCAGGACGGCGGGGTTGGCAGGGACAAAGTCCTTGTTGTCGAATTTGGTGTGCGCGGGAGTCGGACGGTCGGGGTTCACGCCCCACTTCTTAGCCAGCCAGGAGCCGTAGACTATGTAGCCCAGGCCCAGAAGAACTATGCCGACAACCAGAATGAGAACCGCGGTCATACTTTTTCACTCCTTAACAATTTCCTGAAAAAATTCACAAGATTGCCGCCAGCTTTGTTTGTCGAAATCAACTCCTTTTCAAGCTCCACAGCCGCAATTTTCAGGGCTGACCACCCCTGAAGTCCAAACCTGAAGCTCTTGTAGAACTTCCGGCTGCGAATGATTTTCAGCGCTTCGGCTTCTATTACATCCGCCACAAAAACGGCGATGATGTACGATTCCCGGTGCTCCGGGTTCGGCGTTATCCTCGGGAAACCGTCCCCCAGAGCGTAATCGATGCACTTCGACGCCGTGTCGGCGTCCAGAACAGGCACAGAAAAGATATAGGCATACTCGTTCGTCTCGGCCGCCCATATCTTTGCCCTCTTTATGAGAACGTAGCCCTCGCTGCGCACACGGAACTCGGCCCTGTACTCAAGCGGCAGGCCGCTTCCCGCGTCCCCGTCCTCTATGTCGTAGTAGTATTCGTAGGATTCCCTCAGCTTCTGCATGAGCCGGGTCCTGTCCCATGCCAAATGAAATACACCGCGCTTTCAAGTCCGTTGTTAATTAATTGTTCAAGTTTGCTACACATAATATACCTCCCTCCGCGCAAGAAATCAATACCAAATAAATTTAGATTGCGTACATTTCTTTGATATTTTGTTTGTTTAAATACTGTTTTTGTATATCATATACAATAATTTGAAAATAATTTGTGAACGAAATGCAGGCATGCACAACTCGCCTATTTACAATATAGTTTTATTATTGTATCTTAATAGGAGCAAAAAGACAGTAGAACTCCTCAGATGGTGATTGGGTATGGTCAAGACGGATTCCGGCGCGCGGGTGAGGCTCTGCGCGCCCTGTCTCTTTGGGCTGGAAGGCCCGCTCGGCAACGAGCTGAGACACATGGGAATGGAAAATGTCGCGCCCGAGAATGGGCGCGTGCTCTTTGAAACTGACGCGGCAGGCCTGGCGCGGGCAAACATCCGCTCCCGCTTTGCTGAGCGCATACTGCTCGAACTGGGGTGCTTCCCCGCCCGGAGCTTTGAAGAGCTCTTCGAGGGCGTGAAGGCCATAGCCTTCGAAGACTGGCTGCCCCGGGACGCGGCCTTCCCGGTCAAGGGCTGGGCGCTTGAATCCGCACTGCACTCTGTGCCGGACTGCCAGAGCATAATAAAAAAGGCCGCCGCCGTGCGCATGGGCGCGGCCTACGGCCTTTCCCGCCTGCCCGAGACCGGGGCGCTGCACCAGATACAGTTCACCATCATGAAGGACGAGGCGCGCATCTTCCTCGACACCAGCGGCACGGGCCTGCACAAGCGTGGTTACCGGCCCGCACAGGTGGCGGCGCCTCTGCGCGAGACGCTGGCCGCCGCGATGGTGGACATCGCGGGCTACCGCGGGCGCGGAGACTTCTGCGACCCCTTCTGCGGCAGCGGCACCATAGCCATCGAGGCCGCGCTCGCCGCCAAGGGCCGCGCGCCGGGCATCAGCCGCAACTTCTCAGCCGAGAAGTGGCCCTGCCTGCCCTCCGGCATATGGAGCGCCGAACGCGAGGCTGCAAGGGCGCGCGAATATAACGGCGATTACCATATTTTCGCCTCGGACATCGACCCTAAGGCCGTGGAGATCTCCCGCGCCAACGCAAAGCGCGCGGGAGTCGAGCGCCTTATCGAGTTTTTCGTCGCGGACGCGCGGGGATTCTCCAGGCCGACGGAGCGGGGCGTCATCGTAACTAACCCGCCCTACGGCGAGAGGCTCCTGGAAAAGCGCGAGGCCGAGCGGCTCTACGCCGACTTCGGCAGGGCGCTCGCCAAGGCCCAGGGCTGGGAGCTCTATCTGCTCAGCTCCCACACCGAGCTGGAGAGGTGCCTCGGCCGCAGCGCAGACAGGAAGCGCAGGCTGTATAACGGCATGATAAGATGCGAGCTTTACATATATAAAAATGGGGGCAGCCGCAGATGAAGCATTTATTTGTAGTCAATCCCGTCGCGGGCAAACAAAAGCCGGAAGAGAAGCTGAGGCTCATCAACGAGGCCATTGACCGTCTCCCGGCCGAGCAGCGCTCGCGGGACGAGTTTGAGATATACGTCACCGAAGCGCCTATGGACGCCTGCCGCCACATACGCGAGACCGCCGCGGACGGGGCGGAGCTGCGCGTCTATGCCTGCGGCGGAGACGGCACCCTCAACGAGTGCGTGAACGGCGCCGCCGGTCTGTCCAACGTGGCCGTCACACACTTTCCCTGTGGTACAGGCAACGACTTCATCAAGATGTTCGGCCCAGGCAAGGACCGCTTCTTCGACCTCACGGAGCTAATAAACGGCGAAGTCAGGCCCATAGACGTCATAAAGTGCAACGACAGGTACAGCGTGAACATCTGTTCCATGGGCCTCGACGCGCGCGTCGGCACGGACGTGCACAAATATAGCGGCATGCCCCTCATAGGCGGGGCGGCGGGCTATGTAGTCTCCCTCGTGGCCAACTACGTCAAGAGCATCACCACCACCATGACCGCCCGGGCTGAGGGCCTCACCTGCGGGCCGGAGCTGAACCTGGTCTGCGTCTGCAACGGGCGCTTCTACGGCGGCGGTTTTAACCCCACGAACGACGCAAGGCCGGACGACGGGCTGATGGATGTGCTCATCGTCTCCGGCGTCTCCAGGCTCACCATCGTCCGCGCCCTGCTGAGCTACGCAAAAGGCAAATACCGCTCCTTACCCCAGTACATAACCTTTGTCCGCACCCGTCACCTGGAGATAGACGCCGCCGAGAGCGAAGTCATAAACGTGGACGGAGAGGCTGAGTACGGCAGCCACGTCGTCTTCGATCTCATCCCGGGCGGGGTGAACTTCATCTTCCCCAAGGGTCTCGCCTTTTTCGACTGAGCTCGCGCGGCGCAGCCCGCCCCAGCTTGAATGTTAACAAAAAATTCTCAAGTTTTTATATATAAGTCCTTGACAATTTTCAGAAATGTGTTATTTTTATAAGCGGGTTAGCACTCAGGTCGTTTGAGTGCTAACCCGCTAAAGCTGTATTTTATAATTTCTAGGAGGTAATATATAATGAAACTCACGCCTTTGGCCGACAGGGTCGTTCTGAAGCAGAAGGAAGCCGAGGAGAAGACCAAGAGCGGCATCATCCTCGCCTCCTCCGCGCAGGAGAAGCCCGAGCTTTACGAGGTCATCGAAGTCGGCCCCGGCGGCATGGTTGACGGCAACGAGGTAGTCATGTCGGTGTCGAAGGGCCAGACCGTGCTGGTCGGCAAGTACAGCGGCACCAAGGTCAAGATTGACGAGGAAGAGCTCACGATAGTCAAGCAGGGCGACATCCTTGCGATAGTCGAGTAATTTTTGGAGGGAAACACAATGGCAAAGCAGATCATATATGGTGAAGAGGCCCGCAAGGCCATAGAGCGCGGCGTGAATCAGCTCGCCGACACCGTCAAGATAACCCTCGGCCCCAAGGGCAGGAACGTCGTTCTGGGCAAGAAGTTCGGCTCCCCGCTGATCACGAACGACGGCGTGACCATCGCCAAGGAGATAGAGCTTGAGGACGCTTTCGAGAACATGGGCGCTCAGCTCATCCGCGAGGTCTCCACGAAGACCAACGACGTCGCCGGCGACGGCACCACCTCCGCCACCCTGCTGGCCCAGAGCATGATCCGTGAGGGTCTGAAGAACCTGGCCGCGGGCGCGAACCCGATGGTCATGCGCCGCGGCATCCAGAAGGCCACCGAGGCCGCCGTGGCCGAGATCCGCGCGAACAGCCAGCCCGTCTCCGGCAGCCAGGATATCGCCCGCGTCGGCACCATCTCCTCCGGCGACGAACTCATAGGCCGCCTGATAGCCGAGGCCATGGAGAAGGTCAGCCAGAACGGCGTCATCACCGTCGAGGAGAGCAAGACCGCCGAGACCTACAGCGAGGTCGTCGAGGGCATGCAGTTCGACCGCGGCTACATCACCCCCTACATGGTCACCGACAACGAGAAGATGGAAGCCGTCATCGACGACGCCTACATCCTCATCACCGACAAGAAGATCTCCAACATCCAGGAGATACTCCCCCTGCTCGAACAGATCGTGCAGGCCGGCAAGAAGCTGCTCATCATCGCTGAGGACGTCGAGGGCGAGGCGCTCGCCACCATCATCCTCAACAAGCTGCGCGGCACCTTCACCTGCGTCTGCGTCAAGGCCCCCGGCTTCGGCGACCGCCGCAAGGAGATGCTGCAGGATATCGCCATCCTGACCGGCGGCCAGGTCATCAGCTCCGACCTCGGCATGGAGCTCAAGGACGCGAACGTCGCCATGCTGGGCCGCGCGCGCCAGGTCAAGGTGACGAAGGAGAACACCATCATCGTTGACGGCGCCGGCGACAGCAGCGCCATCAAGGACCGCATCGCCCAGATCAACAACCAGATCGGCATCACCACCTCCGATTACGACCGCGAGAAGCTCCAGGAGCGCCTGGCGAAGCTCTCCGGCGGCGTGGCCGTCATCAAGGTCGGCGCGGCCACCGAGACCGAGATGAAGGAGAAGAAGCTCCGCATCGAGGACGCCCTGAACGCGACCCGCGCGGCCGTTGAGGAAGGCATAGTCGCCGGCGGCGGCAGCGCCTACGTCATGGCCTCCAAGGCCGCTGCCAAGCTCGAAAAGAGCCTCAGCGGCGACGAGAAGACCGGCGCTGGCATCGTTGCCAAGGCCCTGCTGGCCCCCATCTGCCAGATAGCCTCCAACGCCGGCGTCGAGGGCGCGGTCATCCTGGAGAAGGTCGCCGCCTCCCGCAGCGCCACCTTCGGCTACGACGCTGCGAACGACAAGTTCGGCGACATGATAGCCATGGGCATCGTGGACCCGACCAAGGTCTGCCGCAGCGCCATCGAGAACAGCGCCTCCGTCTCTGCCATGGTGCTCACCACCGAGAGCCTTGTGGCCGACCTGCCCGAGAAGGCGGCCCCGGCCCCCGCTGCTCCCGACATGGGCGGCATGTATTGATAAAAACACAGCTTTGGGAGCCGGTGCCGCTGGCACCGGCTCCCCTTTTATTCTGAGCATCGGAGGAAGGTATGGAAAATATAGAGATAAGGCGGGCCGTCCCCGGGGACGAGGCGCTCATTCTGGATTTCATCCGCGAGCTCGCGGACTATGAGCACATGCTGGACGAGGTCGTAGCGACGGAGGAGCTGCTGCACGAGTGGCTGTTTGAAAAGCACGGCGCGGAGGTAGTTTTCGCAGCGGCAGATGGGAAAGAGGTCGGCTTTGCGCTGTTTTTCGGGAGTTTCTCGACCTTCCTGGGCCGCGGCGGCATCTATCTGGAGGACCTCTTTGTGAAGCCTGAGTACCGCGGCCACGGCTGTGGCCGGGCGCTGCTCAGATATCTGGCGCGCACGGCGCTCGATCGCGGCTGCGGCAGGCTCGATTGGGCCTGCCTCGACTGGAATAAGCCGAGCATAGACTTCTACCTCTCCCTAGGCGCCGCTCCCCAGAGCGACTGGACCACCTACCGCCTCACCGGCCCCACCCTTGAGGCCATGGCAAAGTGAAAACCGCCCCGGACGAGATGTCCGGGGCGGTTTTTTCAGTTTTCGCCTCTGTAGGGCTCCGTGTGTTTGGTGTTGACGGCCTCGCAGATGCGGCGGAGGCCCTCCTCCAGCACGGCGCGCGGACAGGCAAGATTCAGGCGGATAAAGCAGTCCGAGTTCTGCACGAACATGTTCCCGCCCTCAAGCAGGACGCCCGCGCGGTAGGCGAAGAACATGGGCAGGTCCTCATCGGGCGCGAAGTACTCTCCGAGGTCCACCCAGGCGAGGTAGGTCGCCTCGGACACGCGGTATTTCGCGCGCGGCAGGTGCCCGGCCAGGTACTCGCCCACGAAGGCGAAGTTGGCGTCGAGATAGGCCTGCATCTCCGTGAGCCAGGGCTCGCCCTTCTCGTAGGCCGCCTGCGCGCCCGCGATGCTCAGGGGGTTGTCGAAGTTGTAGTGCCGCTCCAGCCAGGTCCTGCGCAGCCCTTCGTCGCGGATGAGGATATTTGAGAGCATGAGCCCCGCCATGTTGAAGGTCTTGCTCGGGGCCATGCAGGTGACGAGTTTCCCGTAGTCCGGCATGACTTTGCCCAGAGGCGTGTGAACGAGGCCGCGGCGGAGCAGATCGCAGTGTATCTCGTCCGAGATGACCTACATATCGTGCCGTTCGAGTATATCCGCGAGGCGCTCGAGCTCCTCCGGGCTCCAGACGCGGCCGCTGGGGTTGTGGGGGTTGCAGTGGATGAAGAGCCTGGTCTTTTCGTCGGCGCACTTGCGCTCGAAGTCGTCCCAGTCGATGCTGTAGTACCCATCCGTGTTCACGAGGTCGGAGCAGACATACTCCCGCGCGCTGTGGTCGGCGGCATATTTGAAATAGGCGTAGGACGGGGTGAGGAACAGCACCTTCTCGTCCGGGGCGCAGATGTACTCCACGAGCTCGAAGAGCGCGGGGATGACGCCGTTGGACATGACGAGCTCCTCCCTCCCGAACTCCCAGCCGTAACGGCGGCGGCACCAGGCGGCGAAGGCGTCAAAATAGCTTTTCTCAAAGACGCGGGTATAGCCGAAGATGCGCTTGTCCAGCCGCTCGCGGATGCCGTCTATGACGACGTCCGGCGTGGCGAACTCCATGTCCGCGACCCACATGCGGATGAACTCCTCGTCCTTGTACGGGAACACCATGCTCTCGTCCGCGTGGAAGATGTAGTCGCGGAAGCCGTCGGTGTTCATGGCGTTGGTGTGGCGGCGGTCTATTATCTCGTCAAAGTCGTACATGTTCAGCCCTCCTGCGCGTAATTTTGCGTTTCCCTGCCCACATCATATCACGCCGCGCCGCCGCTTTCAAACCTTTCCGCCAGGGCTGTTGACAGCCGGGGAGCAGATGGTAAAATGGCAGCTGAAGGGGAGAATGGGATGAAAAAGAAGTTTTACAAAAGATGGTGGTTCTGGCTCGTCATAGCGCTGCTCATAGTCGGCGCCATAGGCAACGCCATGGACGAGGAGAAAAAAGCGGCGGAGAGCGCGCCGCCCCTTGTCCCGCCCACGTTCGAGGCCGTATCCGAGCCCGCGCCGACCATCGCGCCGACGCCGACGCCTGAGCCTACGCCGACGCCGTCACAGGCGGCGTCCGGCGGGGATGCGGGGCAGGCCCAGAGCGGCGGGGCCACGTCGGGCGGCGGCGTGAGCGGCTCAGCCGGCGGCGCGGACACGGGCGGCTCCGCAGGCGCCCCGGACGGCCCGGAGGCTGGCGTCTCCGACGCGGGCGGCGGGCCAATGGTCTGGATAACCGGCACGGGCAGCAAGTATCACAGCATCCCCGACTGCGGCAATACCAAGACCTCGTGGCAGGTCACGCTCGACTACGCCACCTCCCAGGGCTACGAGGCCTGCAAGCGCTGCTGGTGACGCCGCTTGCCGCCGGGCGGCGGAAGTGGTAAACTTGCGGTGAAAACTTTTTCGGAGGGATACGCCATGCTGGCCTACACATACGTCGAGCGCGGGAAATTCGCGCTGCTTGAAAAGCCCAAGCCCGTGCTGCTGGACGAACGGGACGCCATCGTAAAGGTGACTCTCGCGAGCATCTGCACGAGCGACCTGCACATAAAGCACGGCTCCGTACCCCGCGCCGTGCCCGGCATAACCGTCGGGCACGAGATGGTGGGCGTCGTGGAGTCAGTCGGCCCCGCGGTGCGCTCCGTCCGTCCAGGCGACAGGGTGACGGTGAACGTCGAGACCTTCTGCGGGGAGTGCTTCTTCTGCAAAAGGGGCTGGGTGAACAACTGCACGGATAAGGACGGCGGCTGGGCGCTCGGCTGCCGCATAGACGGCGGGCAGGCCGAATACGTGCGCGTGCCGCACGCGGACCAGGGGCTCGACCGCATACCCGAGGGCGTCTCGGACAGGCAGGCGCTCTTCGTGGGCGACCTGCTGGCGACGGGCTACTGGGCCGCGGACATCGCGGAGATAAGCCCCGGGGACACGGCGCTCATCATCGGCGCGGGGCCGACGGGGCTGTGTACGCTCCAGTGCGTGCTGCTAAAGTCGCCGGGCCGCGTCATCGTCTGCGAGGCGGACGCGGGCAGGCGGGACTTTGTGCGGAGGCACTGGCCGGAGGTGCTGGTGACGGGGCCTGAGGGTCTGCGGGACTTCGTGCTCGCCCACAGCGCCCACGGAGGGTCGGACGCCGTGCTGGAGGTGGCGGGCACGCCCGAGAGCTTCCGCCTGGCCTGGGACTGCGCGCGGCCCAACGCCGTCGTCACCGTCGTGGCCCTCTACGACGGGCCGCAGACCCTGCCCCTGCCGGACATGTACGGCAAGAACCTCACCTTCAAGACCGGCGGCGTGGACGGCTGCCGCTGCGCCGAGACGCTGGAACTCATTGCCCGGGGCCTGCTCGATACGACGCCCCTCATAACGCACAGCTACCCCCTGCGCGAGATCGAGGCCGCCTACGAGCTCTTTGAAAACCGCCGCGACGGCGTGGTGAAGGTCGCCATAGAGTGCTGAGGCCGCCGGGTCCCATATTCAAACCTTCTTCCCCACCGCCGTTACTTTACACAGCTTACCCCCTCCCGGTATATTAAAAATCGTCAAATCCTGCCTCCTTGCGTTGACGGGGCCGGGCTTTATCTTTATACTTGTATTATATCAATGAGTTTTTGGGGGTGCTTATGGAGTTTTTTGACACTTATAGAGAGATACTCCGCTGCGAGCTGGTATACGCCACCGGCTGCACGGAGCCCATCGCCATAGCCTATGCCGCCGCCGTCGCGAGGCAGACCCTGGGAGCAATGCCCGAGCGTCTCGTTGTCCTTTGCAGCGGCAATATCGTAAAAAATGTGAAGAGCGTCATAGTCCCGGGCACGGGCGGCCTGCGCGGCATCGAGGCCGCCGCGCTCATAGGCGCCGTCGGGGGCGACGCCGGGGCGGGGCTGAACGTGCTCCACGGCGTCACGGAGGCCCACAGGGCCGAGACGGCCGCGCTGCTTGAATCCGGCGCCTGCAGCGTCGGGCTGCTGGAGTCGGAGGAGCCGCTGCACATACGTCTGTCCGCCGAGGGCGGGGCGCACCGCGCCGAGGTGGAGATCCGCGGCGCGCACACCAACATCGTCTCCATCCGCCTGGACGGCGAGGAGCTGGCAGCCGGCGGCGCGGGAGAGCAGCAGTCCGCCGGTGGGCCGGACTACGAATGTCTGAGCCTCAACGGTATTCTGGACTACGCCGAGGGCACGGACCTTTCCTCGGAGCGGGAGCTGCTTGAAAGCCAGATCGAGTGCAACAGGGCCATCGCCATCGAGGGCTTTCTGGGTGAATACGGCCTGAACGTAGGCCGCGCCCTGCTGGAGCACGCGAACTACGGCCCCTACGTCCGGGCCGCGGCCATGGCCGCCTCGGGCAGCGACGCGAGGATGAGCGGCTGCCTGATGCCGGTGGTCATAAACTCCGGCAGCGGCAACCAGGGACTGACAGTGTCCCTGCCGGTCATCTCGCTGGCGGAGTCCTGGGACAGCAGCCACGAGCAGCTGCTGCGGGCGCTGCTCATCAGCAACCTCGTCTCGGTGCACGTCAAGCGGCACATAGGCCGGCTCTCGGCCTACTGCGGCGCGACGAGCGCCTCCAGCGGCGTGGCCGCGGCGGCGACCTGGCTGCGCGGGGGCAGCCGGGAGGAGATCGCCTCCTCGGTCGTCAACACTCTGGCTGTAGTCTCCGGCATGATCTGCGACGGGGCGAAGGCCTCCTGCGCGGCAAAGATCGCCGCGGCGCTGGACTCCGCCTTCCTGGCCCACCGCCTGGCCATGCAGGGCAAGCGCTTCGCCGGCGGCGACGGCATAGTGGCCGCCGACACAGAGGAGACCATCCGCCGCATAGGCTCCCTCGGCTCCCGCGGCATGGCCGGAACGGATAAGGAGATACTGCGGCTCATGCTGCTGTGAGCGGGACAATATTTTCATTTTTTAGCAAATATGTAATAAGTTCATCTTGGAAAACGCTTTTGGATGTGCTATTCTTATAGCCGAGGTGAAAGCGTATGGACAGGACCACGATTCGGGACGTGGCGAAAAAGGCCGGGGTCTCCATCACAACGGTATCCAAGGCTCTGAACGATTACTCGGATGTCAATCCCGAAACCAGACAGAGGATACGTGAAATAGCGGAGGAGCTCAACTACGTCCCCAACGCCGCAGGCAGGACTATGGGCGGCAAGGCCGACAAGGTCATCGGCCTGCTCATAAACGACCTCAAGCCCACGGACCCCTCCGGCGCAGTTTACGGTATCCTCAGCGGCGTCTGCCACGCCTGCCAGGACAACGGCATCGAGTTCATACTCCTGACCACCGACGGTCTCCAGCAGCAACAGCAGTCCCTCAAGGTGCTCTGCCTCAAAAAGCAGCTCACAGGCCTCATCTGCTCCGGCTTCCGCACCAACGACCGCTACCTGGAGCAGCTCGGCGACATTGACATACCCTGCGCCTTCATCGACATGCGCACGCCCGACAGCCGCGTCATGGACATCACCATCGACAACAGCCGCGCCGCCTTCGACGCCGTGAGCCACCTGCTGCGCTGCGGCAGGCGGAACATCGCCATGATAAACGGCAGCTCCGTCGCTGACGTCTCCCTCCTGCGCGAGAGAGGCTACCGCCGGGCCATGGAGCAGGCCGGGCTTGAAGTGCTCCCCGGCCGCATAGTTTACGCCGACTTCGACGACATTACAGCCTACAACAAGGTCTGGCGCCTCCTGCAGGACGACCCGGAGATCGACGCCCTCTTCTGCGCCAGCGACCTCATGGCAATAGGCGCCTGCCGCGCCATCGGGGACCTCGGCCGCAGCGTTGGCCGGGACATCCTCGTAGCCGGCTTTGACGACATTCCCATCGCCCGCTATCTCTACGGCGGCCTCACCACCATCCGCCAGAACTTCTACCGCATGGGCTACATCGCCGGCCAGGCCGTCTACGACAAGATCGAAGGCACCGCAAAGGCCCACCTGAACGACGTGATGTACGAGCTCGTCGTGCGCGGCAGCACGAGGCCCGACAACTGAAAAGCTCCGAAAGGACGGGCTCCGGCCCGTCCTTTTTGATTGCATCTGGGCCGTTTAGTCAAAAAACGCGCTCGGAATTTGTTCAGAATGTGACTATACAAAAAAATGCAGATGTGCTATCCTATCCCTGACAAAAACGTTTTCGAGAGTATGGGAGAAGGTAGAAAGGCACATGGATAAAAAGCGTCTCGTCCGCGGGATAATGCGTCTGCTCTGCGCCTTCATCGACTATGTGCTGGTGATGTTCCCCGTGCAGTTCGTCATGCTGTACGTCATGCAGATAGAGCTGAGCTCGGTTGACTTTCTCTTCCGGCTGCTGCTGGCGGTGTACGGGCTGCTGATGGTCGAGTACAACAAGGGCGCGACGCTGGGGAAGATGCTTGGACGGCTCAAAGTCACGGACAAGACTGGCGTGAAACCTCGGGCGCTCTACGTCGGCCTGCGGGAGCTTGTGAAGTGCATGTACCTCATCCCCATCGCGGGCTGGGCCGCCGGGCTCATAAGCACCGTCATGCTGCTGCTCAAGGGCACGACGCTGCACGACATGGCGGGCAACACCAAGGTCATCTTCCGCTGGGAGGAGGAAGACCTCGAAGACGCTGAGGAGGCAGGCTCATGAGCAACCTCGACCAGATATTCGGCCTAAAGGAGAGCGACCCCCTTGTCGCCATGAACCCCTTGCTGCTGCTTGGCTGCATGCTCGCGGCCATAGCCATAGGCTGGCTCTGCGCCAAACTCTATGAGAACACCAGCGATTTCAAAAAATCCGTCAGGCTCTACATACCCCTCGCGGCGGTGAACTTCGTCGTTTTCCTGCTGCTGGGCGTGCCATGGCTCTTCTCCCTCGGCGGCCAGCTCTGCGGCTTTGCCGTCATGGCCTGGATATCCAACTACTATTTTTATCATTGAGCGCAAAACCTCCAGCCCCCGCGGGCTGGAGTTCTTTCAGACAGTTTACAAAAACGTTTTTGCAACCTATTCAGCTGCATTACAGGAGGACAACAAAATGGGCATGGACTACTCTCGGGCGAAAGACTGGATAGTCGCGGAGCGCGGCTTCGAGCCCGAACACCTGGGCAAGTGCGAATCCATCATGTGCCAGGGCAACGGCTATCTCTGCCTTCGCAACGCCACGGACGAATTCAACCCCCGCGAACAGCGCGACCTCTTCGTGGCCGGCACTTTCAACAAGTTCGACGACAACGAGGTCACCGAGCTGCCAAACGCGGCCGACGTCTCCAGGCTGGAGATAAAGCTCGACGGGCAGCGCTTCAGCCTGCTCACCGGCACGGTGGAGGACTACGACAGGACCCTGGACCTCAAAACCGGCGAGACCGTCCGCAAGGTCGTCTGGAAGGCCCCGAACGGCCGGCGCTATGAGCTCTGCTTCCGCCGCTTCGTGTCCATGGAGCGGCTGCACGTCATCGGCCAGAAGCTCTGCGTCAGGCCCCTCGACGGCGAGGCCCTGCTCGACATCGCCGGCGGCATCGACGGGCGCATGACGAATTCCGGCAGCCAGCACTTCTCCGAGGGCGACAAGCGCCTCTTCAAGGGCCGCCACATGCAGTACAGCCAGACCACCGGACAGTCGAAGATCGACTTTGTATTCAACACCACCTTCTCCTTCGCCATGGACGGCGAGGCGCGCGAGGAGCCCGGCTTCATCGTCATCGACCGCCGCATGATAGCCCAGGAATATCAGATAACCATCCCCGCGGGCAGCACGCTCTGCGTAGAAAAGCTCTCCAGCGTCTACACCTCCCGCGACCGCGACAGCGAAGGCCTGAGCTACGACGAGCTGCACGACAAGGCGCTCGCCGGGCATGAGGCCGCGTGCGAGCTCGGCTACGACGAGCTGCTTTCCGAGAGCGCCGCCGCCTGGGCGCGCAAGGTCTGGGACAACATCCCCGTTACCATCGACGCTGAGAACGAGTTCGACCAGCTGGCCATGCGCTTCGCCCAGTACCACCTGCACGTCATGACCCCCGCCCACGACAACCGCATGAACATCGGCGCGAAGGGCCTCTCCGGCGAAGGCTACAAGGGCCATACCTTCTGGGACACCGAGATGTTCATCCTCCCCTACTTCATATACAGCGCCCCCGAAATAGCCAAGAGCCTTGAGGAGTACCGCTTCCTCAGCCTGCCCGGCGCCCACAAGAAGGCCGGCGGCAACGGCTACGAGGGCGCCCAGTTCCCCTGGGAGTCCGCCTGGATAGACGACGGCGAAGTCACACCCGTCTGGGGCGCGGCAGACATCGTCACGGGCCTGCCCACCAAGATCTGGTCCGGCTTCATCGAGCAGCACATCACCGCCGACGTCGCCTACGGCGCCTGGGAATACTACATGGTCACAGGCGACGAGGACTTCATGGAGCGCTGCGGCTATGAGCTCATTCTCGACACCGCCAAGTTCTGGGCCTCCCGCCTCGAAGAGGGCGAGGACGGCAAGCTCCACATAAACGACGTCGTCGGCCCCGACGAGTACAAGGAGCACGTGGACGACAACGCCTTCACCAACCACATGGCCGCCTGGAACATCCGCAAGGCCCTTGAATACTGCGGGCTGCTCCGCTCCGAAAAGCCAGCGCTCTACAAGGCCCTGGACGAAAAGCTCGGCCTCGCCGCGCTCGAACCTGTCTGGGAGGACAAGCTCTCCCGCCTCTACCTGCCCCAGCCGCGCGAGGACCTCGTCATCCCCCAGGACAGGACCTACCTCACGCTCAAGGACATAGACCTCACGAAGTACAAAAAGCAGGAGAACGTCGGCAGCATCTACCGCGACTACAACCAGGAGCAGATAACCCACATCCAGGTCTCCAAGCAGGCCGACATCCTCATCATGTTCCTGCTGCTCGAAAACCAGTTCAGCGCCGAGGTCAAGGCCGCCAACTGGAACTACTATGAGCCCCGCACCCTGCACGACTCCTCCCTGTCGCTCTCCACCCACTGCATCCTCGCGGGCGACATGGGCAACCGCGAGATGGCCTACGAGCTCTTCCAGAAGGCCGCCGCCATCGACGTCGGCCCCAACATGAAGACCAGCGACGCCGGCATCCACGCCGCCTCCCTCGCGGGCGTCTGGCAGTCCGTCGTCTTCGGCTTCGGCGGCGTCAGGATGCTCGACGGCAGGCTCCGCATGAACCCCTCCCTGCCCGAGAGCTGGCGCGGCCTCGACTTCTTCATCCACTGGCAGGGCCAGAAGCTCCATGTCAGTCTCAGCCACGAGCGCGCCGAGCTGGTAAATCTCACCGGCACCCGTGAGGTCGAGCTCAGCATAAACGGCCGCCCCTGCACCGTGAAAGACAAACTCAGCGTAAATCTTTGAGCCATTTTTTGTGCTAAATAAATTATTCTAACATTTTATCCAAAAACCTCAAAAATAGTTTGTCAAAAAAGTGCATTGCAATGGCTCTCGGCCTCATGCTCACCGGCTGCGGCAGCACCGAAAATCCCCCCGCCGGCGACGGCGGCGACAGCGACGGCAGCGACGGCGGCTTCGCCGGGCGCACCCTCACCGTAGGCATCTGGGGCGGCAACGACCAGGAGACCGCCGCCATCAACGCCCTCAAGGCCAACTTTGAGGAGATGTACGGCTGCACCGTCGAGCTCAAGGTCTACACCGACTACAACACCCAGATCCAGGCCGACTTCATCGGCCAGACCGCTCCCGACTGCTTCTACGTGGACGGCAGCATGTTCCCCTTCTACGGCTCCCTGGGCGTCATGGAGCCCCTGGACCCCGCCGAGTATGAGCTCGACAAGTTCTATCCCAACCTCATCGAGGCCTTCACGAACGCGGACGGCGAGGTCCTCTGCGTGCCGAAGGACGTCTCCACCCTCGCCACCTACTACAACATCGACCTGCTCGAAGCCTGCGGCTACACCGCGGACGACATCCCCGACAACTACGACGACTACAAGGCCTTCCTGACCGACCTCCAGGCCAAGCTTGACGAGGTCTACGGCAAGAACCAGATAGCCGCCATGACCTACAACCAGGACCTCTCCCGCAACCTCCCCATCCTGCAGGACGGCAACGACGGCCTCGTCGCTGAGGACGGCACCGCCACCCTGACGAGCGACGGCGTCGTCGCCAACATGGAGTACATACTCGACTTCGTGAATAACGGCCTCTGGAAGACCCCGAGCGACCTCGGCCTCGGCTGGAACGGCGAAGCCTTCGGCGCCGGCAAGGCTGCCATCATGGAAGAGGGCAACTGGGTCTACGGCACCCTGAGGACCGACTACAGCGACATCAACTTCGGCGTCAAGGAGATGCCCTCCTACAACGGCACCCAGTACTCCATGAGCTACACCGTCGGCTACGGCATCTACGCCCTGAGCGAGAACAAGGACATGGCCTCCGCCTGGATCAAGTACGTCACCAGCGTTGACGGCCTGACCATCTGGTGCGGCGGCGCCGGCTGCCTGCCCCCGCGCTCCGACGCGGCCGAGGCTATGGACGTCGAGAGCGACCCCGTCTGGGCCGTCCACTCCGCCATGACCGAGTGCTCCCTGCCCTGGCAGCTGGGCAACAACGCCTCCATCATCAACACCGCCTACCAGAACTACTTCCCCCTCGCCGTCAGCGGTGAGATGACCGCCGCCGAGTTCCTGACTGCGGCCGAGCAGCAGGCCAACCAGGAGATAGCCAACGCCGGCTGAGAAGCCTGAAAGCGCCTTAAAAAGCAAACCGGAGGAATTCAGCGGAGACCCCGCTGGATTCCTCCGCGTGCGACAAGGCCGGGCCTGTCAAACCGGCAAGTTAGAAAAGGGAGGAATCGCGAATGCCAAGCGGCAGTCCGCAGTCCACGGCAGTAACTGCCGTGAGGAAGCGGCCCCGTCACACCAAGCGCCAGCTGCAGGAATGGCGCCAGGGATATGTCTTCCTGCTTCCCGCGGTAATCATCCTGGGCATCTTCATCGGCATCTCCGCACTCTTCGTCATCTACCTCTCCTTCTGCAAGGTCAACCTTTTCACGAACAGCTACACCTTCGTCAAGCTGGACAACTACCTGCGGCTCTTCACCGACGAGTACGCCCGCACGGCGCTGCTGAACTCTCTGAAGTTCTCCGTGGTCGTGGTGCCCTGCCAGACCATCATCGCGCTCATCATAGCCAGCGTGCTCAACAGCCGCATCAGGGGCAAGACCTTCTTCCGCGCCGTCTACTTTCTGCCGACCCTCACCTCGAGCTCCGCGCTGACCATCATCTTCATGTTCATGTTCAGCGTCACCGGCCCCATCAACACCATCCTCATCAACATGGGCATCCTGCCCGAGGGCGGCGGCATCAACTTCCTGAACAACCCCGCCGTTGCGCTCCAGGTCATCATGATCATGAACATCTGGTCCACCGTGCCGCAGTACACCACCATGTACCTCGCCAGCCTCCAGGACCTGCCCGCCTCCCTCTACGAGGCCGCCGACATCGACGGCGCGGGCACCTTTGAGAAGTTCAAGAGCATCACCATCCCCTACCTGAAGCCCATCACCACCTACGTGCTGCTCACCGGCATCATCGGCACCCTGCAGATGTTCGACCAGGCCTACATATTCTCCAACGGCTCCGGCGGCCCGGCCAACAGCACCCTCACCGTTTCGCTCATGGTCTACCGCTACGCTTTCGGCACGACGAACGCCATGGGCTATGCTTCCACCATCGCCATCGTCCTCGCCCTCGTCATCATGGCCGTGTCCCTGACAGCCGAGAAGCTGAACGATGCCGAGAAGTGGTATTAAGGAGGCGGGAAACATGAAGTCCAAGAGAAAAGCCGGGCGCATAGCGCTCTATGCAGTGCTCATAATCTACGCCTTCATAACGCTCTACCCCTTCCTCTGGATGGTGGCGGCCTCGTTCAAGCCCCTGCGCGAGATCGTGGGCGGCAACATGAGCCTCATCTCCGAGAACATGACCCTCGACAACTACACCACCATCTTCGGGCACAGCTCCCTCTTCCCGCGCTGGTTCTTGAACTCGCTGTTCGTCGCCACCGTCGGCACGGTCATCAACGTCTTCATAAACTCCATGGCGGGCTACTCCCTGAGCTGCCTGAACTACCCCGGCCGCAACAAGATCCACCACGCCCTGCTGCTGCTCATGATGATCCCCGGCCAGGTGCTGCTCATCCCGAACTACCTGCTGCTCAAGGAGTTCGGCATGCTCGACAGCTACATGGCCCTCATCCTTCCCGCGGCGGCGAACATAGGCAACATTTTCCTCATGCGCCAGTTCTTCATGAACTTCCCGCATGACGTGGCCGAGGCGGCGGAGATAGACGGCCTGAACCGCTACGGCGTGTTCTTCCGCATCGCCATGCCTCTCGCGCGGCCCACCATCGCCACCACCGCCATTTTCGGCTTCATGGGCTTCTGGAACGCCTTCACGGCGCCCATGCTCTACATCAAGACCGACACCAAGTACACCCTCACCCTCGGCCTGCAGAGCTTCCAGTCCCAGAACGCCGGCACGATGTGGAACCAGGTCATGGCTGCGGCCTGCATCTCCGTGGTACCTATCATCATAATCTATCTCATCTTCAACAAGTTCTTCCTGGTCGGTCTCCGCATGGACGGAGAGAAATAAGCCTCTCAGGGGTCGGACGGATGTGCGGTTCTGCCACCAGCCTCCGGCCCCTTTTCTGCCCCCTGGGCTCAATCGCAACTGCTGCTGTACATTAGGAGGATAACTAGGTATGAAACAAGCATGGTGGAAGGAGAGCGTGGTCTACCAGGTCTACCCCCGCAGCTTCCAGGACTCCAACGGCGACGGCATAGGCGACCTTGCCGGCGTCACCAGCCGCCTGGACTACCTGCGCGAGCTGGGCGTGGACGTCATCTGGCTCTCGCCCTTCTATCGCTCCCCCGGCGGGGACAACGGCTACGATATCAGCGACTACCAGGCCATCGAGCCCTGCTTCGGCACGATGGAGGACTTTGACCGCATGCTCGCCGAGGCGCACGCCCGGGGCATTCGCGTGGTTGTGGACCTCGTCGTGAACCACACCTCGGAGATGCACCCCTGGTTCATCGAAAGCCGCTCTTCCCGCGACAACCCGAAGCGCGACTTCTACATCTGGCGCGACGGCAAAAACGGCGGCCCCCCGAACAACTGGGGCTCCATGTTCTCCGGCAGCGCCTGGACCCTTGACGAGACCACGGGGCAATACTACCTCCACACCTTCGGCACCTTCCAGCCCGACCTCAACTGGGACAACCCCGCCGTGCGCGAGGAGGTCTTCAAGATGATGCGCTGGTGGTGCGACAAGGGCGTGGACGGCTTCAGGATGGACACCATCAGCATGATAAGCAAGACCCCCGAGATGCCAGACGGCGAGCTCCGCCCCGGCAGCGACTTCGGGGACTTCGGCCCCTACGTCTACAACGGCCCCAACGTTCACAAGTACCTTCGCGAGATGCGCGAGAAGGTGCTGCGCCACTACGACCTGCTCACCGTGGGCGAGTGCTCCGGCCTCACGGTCCAGGAGGCCTGCCAGTACGCCAACGACGACGGCACCGAGCTCAACATGGCCTTCCACTTCGAGCACATGGACCTGGACGGCGGCGAGAGCTTCAAATGGAACCGCAACAAGATAGACCTTGTCGAGCTCAAGGCCCTGCTCACAAAGTGGCAGAAGGAGCTTGACGGCAAGGCCTGGAACAGCCTATACTGGTGCAATCACGACCAGCCGCGCATAGTCTCCCGCCTCGGCAACGACTCTACGCCCGAGCTGCGCGAGAAGAGCGCCAAGGCCATCGCCCTCACCATCCACATGATGCAGGGCACGCCCTACGTCTATGAGGGCGAGGAGCTGGCCATGACGAACGCCCCCTTCGGCGGCCTTGAGGACTTCCGCGACATAGAGAGCATCAACGCCTACAACGAGCTCGTCGGCAGCGGACGCATGGGCTCCGAGGAGATGCTGGGTTTCCTGCGCTACAAGAGCCGCGACAACTCCAGGACGCCCATGCAGTGGGACGCGGGCAAAAACGCCGGCTTCTCCGAGGGCGAGCCCTGGATAATGGTGAACCCGAACTACAGGGAGATAAACGCCGCCGAGCAGCTCGCGCGGCCCGACTCCGTGTTCCGCTTTTACCAGGAGCTCATCCGCCTGCGGCACACGCACAAGCTCATCGTCTACGGCAGCTACGATCTCATCCTGCCCGAGGACAGGCAGCTGTTCGCCTACACCCGCACGCTCGGGGACCAGCGCCTGCTCTGCGTCGTGAACCTCTCCGACGAGCCCGCCGCCTGCGAGGTGCCTGAGGAGTTTGCCGCCGCGCAGAAGCTCATAGAGGTTGGGCGGCCCTCCATCAGCGGCGGCCGGGCCGAGCTCGCGCCTTGGGACGCCTTCGTGCTGGCTATTCTTTGATTTGAAAAGAGGACTGGGAAAATGAAATATCAGGCTGTGATTTTTGACCTGGACGGCGTCATCTGCTTTACGGACGAGTACCACTACCTGGCCTGGAAGCAGATGGCGGACAGCCTGGGCGTCTACTTTGACCGCGAGATAAACAACCGCCTGCGCGGCGTCTCGAGGATGGAGAGCCTGGAGATAGTGCTTGAGCGCTACGAGGGCCCGGCGCTCTCCGCCGAGCGCAAGGCCGAGCTGGCGGCGATGAAGAACGACATCTATCGCGAGAGCCTGGCGCAGATGAGCCCCGCCGACCTTAGCGACGAGGTCCGCTCCACCCTGGACGGCCTGCGCGGCATGGGCCTGAAGCTGGCCATAGGCTCTTCGAGCAAGAACACGCCCTTCATCCTGGGCCAGCTGGGCCTGGGCAGCTATTTCGACGCCGTGAGCGACGGCAACAATATCACCCGCTCGAAGCCCGACCCGGAGGTCTTCCTGAAGGCCGCCGAGATGCTGGGCCTGGAGCCCTCGGTCTGCCTCGTGGTGGAGGACGCCGTCTCCGGCGCCCAGGCCGGCCACGCCGGCGGTTTCGACGTCGCCTGCGTGGGCGACGCCGCCAAGGCCCGCGCCGGGGAGTACAACATGGACAGCATAAAAGAGCTGCTCGCGATAGCCGGCAAATAAGGTCCGGCATGGGCAAAAGGCTCCAGTTCAAAAACAGGAAAATGCGCAGGGGCGCGCAAAATCGGAAGGCACCGGGAAAGGCAAGAACGCTTTTCCCGGTGCCTTCTGAGCTGTCAGGGCTTCACCTGCACGGCTGCACGGCAGCCGATGACGGGCGCAAAATGACCGATTACCGAAAAAGCCTTACAAGCTCCCGGCTTTGTGTATAATAGAGGCCGGAGGTGGTTGCACGTGGTTTTCAAGCTGTTCATTGATAAGAGCCGCGCGGAAGAAGTGACCGCAGCAGTTCACGAACGAACTGCTCTGATCGATGAAATAGAGCGGCTTGTTCTGCAGGAAAGCATCACAGACAAGATCCCCGGCTACGAGGACGACATGATCGTAATGCTTCCAACAGACAGCGTGGAGTGCTTCTACGTAGAAAATGACAAGACCTACGCGCATTGCGCAGACAAAAGACGATACCTCGTCAAGAAAAGGCTGTATGAGCTGGAAAAGCTGCTGCCGGGGAACTTCGAGAAAATAAACAAATCGGCCATAGCGAATTGGAGCCGGGTATCCAAGCTGAAGGTCGAGCTTTCCGGAGTTGTTGACGTCGTATTCAGCAGCGGTCACGTTGACTGCATTTCAAGACGATGCTTTTCAGAGCTCAGGAGGAGGTATGGATTATGAAAAAGCATTTCAGGAACTTCTGTGTCAGAGGGATGACGTTTGCGTGGACCGGCCCTGTAATTCTTGCTGTCGTATGGCTCTGTCTGGAAAGGGCGGGCATCGTTTCAATGCTCACGGTGAATGAAGCTGTGCTTGGGATCGTTTCGTCCGCCATAATGGTATTCGTTGCGGCAGGCATCTCTATCGTATATCAGATCGAGAATATCCCAAAAGCATTTGCGGGGCTTATTCAGTGCGCCGTACTCTACATTGACTATCTTGGTATTTATATTATTAACGGGTGGATCCCGACGGACAGGATATGGGTGTTTACACTGATATTCTTGGCAGTTTTCGTCATCGTGTGGTCCAGCATTTATATTCCCATCCACATCAGGGTCAAGAAAATAAATCGTACGCTGCGTGAAAAAAACGGCTTTTCACAAAGCATTTGAGCCCAGCGCGCCCTGCTTGCAGACTCAGGATCGGCTCGCGCCTGTTGCATCGTATATTGACATTGTGGCGATATGGGCATTAATATATGGTGCAACATGAGCTCATGCAGGTGATAACATGACGATAATTCCTGTCCGGCATGCGAAAAAGCTTTATCTGCCCCTTCTTCTGCTTGCAGATGAGCAGGAGGATATGATAGACAAATATCTGGAACGCGGGGATATGTATGTTCTTGATGACGAAGGTATCAAGGCGGAATGTGTTGTCACCGATGAAGGCTGCGGCATACTCGAACTTAAAAACATCGCCGTATGCCCCGAGTCTCAGAGGAAAGGATACGGAAAAGCGCTCATTGACTTTATTGAGCGCAAGTATTCGGGCCGTTTCTCAGTATTACAGGTCGGTACCGGCGACAGCCCGCTCACTATCCCCTTCTATGAAAAATGCGGCTTCGCCCGTTCCCACATTGTGAGGGACTTTTTCATAACCAACTACGACCACCCCATCTACGAAAACGACATTCAGCTCAGGGACATGGTTTATCTGCGCAAACCTATTTAACGCCGCACACCATAAAGGCAAAACAAAAAGGCTTGAAACTTTCGTTTCAAGCCTTTTTACCTGGTGGAGATAAGCGGGATCGAACCGCTGACCTCTTGAATGCCATAGTCGCGTTTTGAAAATTTCCGAACATATAATCATATATAATAGACGCATTTGCAAAATACAATAGAATTTCTGTACATTTTGTGATAATAGGTATACCAGAATCAAACCTGGTTCTGGTACGCATTCTGGTACGCCCGGCCCTGCTTGCGGGCCGGGAGAAAGGAGGAACAATGAGAAAGCTGGTATCCTGCGAGTTCAACATCGACACCGCCATCGCCATGAGAGCCGAGCTGGACTGGCTAATCTACAACGCTACGTTGTCCTATGCTGAAATGGTGCTTGAGGGAACATTGGAGCAGTATCTGCGCGAAGCAGCAGGAACGTATGGGCTGAAGGTAAAGAACGAAAAGGTCGCGATATGCGACCTTTTCGTTCTGGCAATAGTATTATCTCGGCACTTATCATGTGTAAATCATTGCTCTGATCAGCAGTCTTGCGGTCTAACTAATCTGTACCTCACTGCGCACAACTCGCGCCTCCCATGGGCGAAGGACTTGGGGCTCTCCGGCGCCGGCGTAGTTGCATATCAGGCATTCCCCAGGTGCGGTCCCCGGCTCCGGCAGAGGCACGGTCTCTGACGAGAAGTTGCAGAGGACGGTGAGCCTTTCGCCCTCGTACTCGCGCTCATACGCAAATATCCGCTCATCATCCGGCCAGAGCAGCCTGAAGGTGCCTTCACGCACAGTGCGGCTCTCCTTCCGGAGTCTCAGCGCCCGCCTGTAAAAGTTGTATACGGAGTCCTCATCCGCCAACTCTCTCTCAGCGTTTACGGCACGCCAGCTGTGGCCGGGGCTTATCCAGGGGTCGCCGGAGGTGAACCCGGCGCAGGCGCCGCTGCTCCACTGCATGGGTGTCCGCGCGTTGTCCCGGCTGGTGCACGCAAGGTAGCGGAGCATGGTACGCTTGTCCAGAGCGCCGCTGCCTACAAGGTCTCTGTAAGCATTCAGGCTCTCCACGTCGCGGTACTGCCCGATGTCGGAGAAGCCGGCGTTGGTCATGCCGAGCTCGTCTCCCTGATAGATGTAAGGCGTCCCCTGCATGAAATAAAGGCAGGTGCATAGCATCTTCGCCGACAGCGCCCTGAATTCAGGCAGTTCGCAGCCGAACTTCGACACGGCCCGGGGCTGGTCGTGGTTGCCCCAGAAGAGGCTGTTCCAGGCCCGGCCGTAGAGCCCGGTCTGCCACTTCTCAAACACCCGTTTGAGCGCCGGAAGCGGAGTTCTGGCATCGGTCCACTTTCCAAACCTACCGTCCGTGAGGCCGGTGTGTTCAAAGTGAAAGACCATGTTCAGCTCTCCGCGCCCTGCCCCGGCATAGTCGAGCGCGGCGTCCACGGTCAAATTTGGGCACTCGCCAACGGTCATTATGTCGTACTTTGAAAGCACCTCGGAATTCATTTCACGCAGATACTCATGCACATGGGGACCGTTCACGCAAAAGGGCGACAGGTCCCCGCCGGGGCCGTCGGGAAGTTCGTCCGGCTTTGATATGAGGTTTATCACGTCCATACGGAAACCGTCCACACCCTTGTTGAGCCACCAGCACATCATGTCGTATATCTCGCGCCTCAGCTCGGGGTTATTCCAGTTGAGGTCCGGCTGTTTCCGGTGGAAAATGTGCAGATAGTATTCATCCATCTCGGGGACATATTCCCAGGCCGGACCGCCGAACCATGAGCCCCAGTTGTTGGGAGGTGCGTCTCCACGGCCGCGGCGCCAGATGTAAAAATCGTGGTACCGGCTTTCTGCCGACTGCCTCGCGCTTTGAAACCACCTGTGTTCGTCCGAGCTGTGGTTCACCACCAGATCCATGACGAGGCGCATCCCGCGGAAATGCATCTGCGAGAGCAGCTCGTCAAAATCCGCCATCGTGCCAAAGTCGGGGTGTATTGCGCGGTAGTCGCTGATGTCATAGCCGTTGTCCGCGTTGGGCGAGGCATATATTGGGCAGAGCCATATGACATCTGCGCCCAGATCGCGGATATAGTCGAGCCGGTTTATTATCCCCCGCAGGTCGCCGATGCCGTCGCCGTTTGAGTCCTGAAAGCTGCGTGGATATATCTGATAGACCACGGCGTCTTTCCACCAGTCACTTGTCATTCCCGGTCCTCCTTGAGAGAGTTCTTGTATTTTTTATAGCTGCTGGCGAAGTAATAGGGGTTTGAGTAGCCCACCAGCGAGGCGGTCTCCTTTTCCGAGCGCCCGCAGCGCTCTATGAGCTCTTCGGCCTTTTTCATCCTCATGCGCAGAAGAAAGTCGGTAAATGTCGTCCCCGTCTGCTCCTTGAAGCTCCGGCTCAGATGGACGTAATTGATGTGGTATTGCTGCGATATCTGCATGAGGTTTATGTCGTCCATGTAGTGGGTCTCTATCAGCCGTATGATCTCCGGGACGAGGTCCGCCGTGGTGAGTGAGCGCTTTGCCTGTATCACATCCGAGACGAGCTCTAAGACAGTGCCGAGAAAGGCCTCCGCCTCTGCGGGCCACTCTATTCTGGCTATGCGGTCCATGTAGTTCTCGCCCAGCAAACCGCTTATGTTCACGGCATAGCCGGCCTTGCCGCTGCACTGCTCGAGCATTATGGTGTGGTCGAGCAGCGACTTGCGGAGGTCGGCCACGCTCATATATTCGGCGGCATACACTGGCCTGATGAAGGAACTGCACAGTTCCGGTATGTTTTCCTTCCGGCCGTGGGCCAAAAACTCGCTCAGCTGCTGTTCGCTTGCGCGAGGCAGAGCCCGCGTGACGGAGGCCGGCTTGAGTCTGTCGTAATACATGACGGCGCCCAGGCCGCGGTGCAGGTATTTGGCAGAGTCCATGGCCTCCGCCAAGGCCGCCCTGGCGTCTGCGCAGTCATGCTTGCCCGACACGCCGATCCGCACATCCCCGCCCGTCAGCTCTGTGCAGCGGGCGTGAAGGGTGCGGAATATGCCCTCACAGTCCGCACTTTCCGCGGCGGTGAAGTATTCCGGGACGAGCTGGAAGATGCAAAACGCCTGCCTCAGCCCGTGGAGCGGATATACCCTGGACTCAAACGTGAAACCCGCTGCAAGAGTCTTGATCTCGGCCAGCAAGTTGTTCCCGCCGCGCTCGAGCACAATTGCGACAGCGATTATCCCGCCGGGCGGCAGGCCCGTGCCGGGACACGGCGCCGAACCGCCAAGCGCCGCGCGGCACAGCCGCGAAAACGGGTCCGACTGCCCGGGCCCGCTCCGCTTTTCCCGGAGGTGCGCCGCCGCCGAGGCCAGGAGCTCGTTCAGACGCTCCGGGTCCACGGGCTTGAGCAGATAGTCCGCGACGTGGGCGTGTATCGCCTGACGCATGTACTCGAAGTCCGAATATTCGCTCAGCACGATGATCTCGCAGTCCAGCCCCATGCTCTCTATGCTCTGGAGCATTTTCCGCCCGTCGCATACGGGCATCTTCATGTCGGTGAGGACGATGTCGACAGGCCTGGAGCGCAGAAGCTCAAGCGCACGCGCCCCGTTGTCCGCTTCTCCAACCAGCTCAATACCAAGCCGCTCCCAGTCTATGCTGCGGATGAGCCCGCGCCTTATCCACTCCTCGTCTTCGACAATGAGCACGCCGAACAACTGCCTCACCTCCTCACAAATGGAACGCGGATCTGCAACACGGTGCCTATGCCCTCCTCGCTCTCGATCCTCAGCTCTCCCGCCTGCTCGTACAGCAGCTTGAGCCGGGCGTTGAGGTTGCTTATGCCGATCCCGACCGCCGGGCCGCTCTCCAGTCCGGGATCGCCGGCCAGCTGCCTGTTTATGGCATCGAGTCTGGCGGCAGACATCCCCTGCCCGTCGTCCGAGACCTCAATGACAAGGATGCTGCCCTCAAGCCAGCTCCGCACGCATATCGTCCCGGGCTCACTGCGGGGCTCAAAGCCGTGGATTATGGCGTTTTCAACCATCGGCTGGAGCGAGACGCGGGGAAGCAAGCCGTCCATGACGCACTCAGGCACATCGATAATGTAGTCCAGCCTGTCCTGAAAGCGTATTTTCTGTATGGAGAGGTAGCTGCGCACATGCTCCAGCTCCTCCCTCACCGTGGCCAGAGTCCCCTCGCCCTTTATGCTGTATCTGAGCATGCTGCCAAGGGAGGTGGTGATGGTGGATATTTGGGGTATGTCGTTGACCAGGGCGATGCTGCCTATCGACTGTAGGACATTGTACAGAAAATGCGGGTCAAGCTGTGCCTGGAGGGCGCGAATAACGGCATCTTTCTGCCTGAGATTCATTATGTACTCCCTCTGAATGGAGCTCTCAAGGTCGTCCATAAGCCTGTTGAAGCTGGTCCCGAGCCGGGCTATCTCATCCGTGCCCTGTACTGGAACGCGTTGGCTGAGGTCCTCTATACCGGAGCTGTCCATCGCTTCGGCGAGAGTCTCTACGGGACGGCTTATGGCCCGGGAGGCCGCCGCAGCGATAACGGCCGCGATTGCCAGAGCCACAGCTGCGGTGATGAGTATGACGGTGGACACCGAGAGGGCGTCCGCTGTGTATACGCTCTCCGGGATGAGCGAGAGCAAATACCACTCAGGCCCCTCGGCATAAGAGGAGACCATGATGTATTTCCCGGACTCCTGCTGTACCTCATTGACAGGCCCGGAGCCGAGGCAGGAGGAGAGCGCCTCGGGAAGCATGCCGCCGGTCAGCGCTCCGGACGAATCGAATATCACCCGCCCGTCCGAGGCGGCTATGTAGGTCACCGCGGAGTCGTATGCGCGCACCATGCCGGCGATCCCGCCAAGCTCGCTCAGGTCTATCGTTATGAACATGACTCCGGCCGGGGCAAACTGCTGCTCGGTGTTCACGATCCGCCTGGCGGCGGCGTAGACCTGGGTGCCGCCGGAGTGAGAGTGCCGGAGCGGCATGTGCCCGCTTGTGGGCATGAGTCTCAGTCCGCGTTCCCAGTCCCCGCTGTTTTCAAGCTGAGCGACATATTCTTCGGGCAGCGAGCAGCTTAAATAGCTGTCGAAATACCCCGCCTCGTCGCGGGTGGTGTAAAACAGGCGGCCTTTTTCGTCCACATAAATTATGCTGTAAAGGTCCTTCCGGCTGCTGAGGACCGACAAGAAGGCCGCTTTCGTCAGTGCGGCGTCGGCGTATGCCGCTCCCGAGCCGCGGTGCCTGAGCAGCTCTTTGAAGTCCTCGTTGAGGTATATGGACTGAAAGAGGCTGTTGAGCTGAGAGTACTCAGTCTCGAGCCTTTCCGCCCCGGCGTCGACAAGCTTGCTGTTGAGTGCAAAGGCCTGCCGCCTTATTACGGAGAGGGACTGCCCGTGGGTGATGGCGGTGACCGCTGCGAGTGTTGCCGCAAGGAGCAGCAGCACCATTGCGGTGAGCCTGTATCTCAGCTTTGCCTGTCTGCGCATGTTTTTGCCTCATTCCTTGGTATCTGTGTGGTAGTGTAATTATAACAAATGAGCAGCCTGAAATAAACCGCATTTAGGGCGAATGCGACAATTAGCTAAATGATTTGACACTCAAGCTAAATGAATTAAATATCCCACCCGCCTGCCTCTGCTATAATTGAGCCAGCCATGGTGAAACGAAATTGAAAGGATGTGCAAAATGAAGAAGCTTTTGTCGCTGCTGCTTTGCGCTGTACTTTTGCTGGCTCTGCTCTCTGCCTGCGGAGGTACGGCTTCCACGCCCGAGTCCGACGCGCCCGCATCCCCATCCGGCGAAGAGCCTGCGCCTGAGTCCTCGGCCGAGCCCGTTACCATACACCTGTTCCACCAAAAACAGGAGGCCCAGGAGACTTTTGCGAAGATCATCGAGGAGTTCAACGCCGAGTATCCGTATATCACCATCGAGCAGGAGATCGTGACGAATGACCCCTCGTCCATACTCAAGGCACGTCTTTCTGTGGACGAGGTCCCGGACATATTCCAGGGTGCCCTCGATACCATGGACATTGCCCAGGGCGGGTACATTTTGGACCTGGCCGGAGAACCCTTCCTTGACAATATAACCGACGAAGCGCTCAACGACTCGTCCTTTACCGACTCCGAAGGCCATACCTGGGCCATGCCCGTTGACGGAAGCTGCGAGGGCATATTCTACAACAAGGACATATTCGCGGAATACGGTCTGACGCCCCCGACCACGATATCCGAGTTTGACGCGCTGATAGCGACGCTTGAAGAAAACGGCGTAACGCCGTTTGCCCTGGGCTTCAAGGATTCCTGGACGATAAAGCCCATCACCCTGGTGGCCGCATCGCCCGCGGTGTATGGCCTTGACTCCGATTGGAACGAAAAGAAGACCGACGGCGAGGTCAGCTTTGCCGGCAGCGAGGCCTGGTCCACGACGTTTGAAATGCTCATGAAGGTCTATGAGCACGGCAATACTGACACGGCCTTTGACACGGACTACAACACCGCCTGCGCCATGGTCGCCAACGGCGAGGCCGCCATGATGGTGCAGGGCCTCTGGGCACTTGAGCCGATAAAGAGCATCAATCCCGACGTAAATCTCGGCATGATGGCCATGCCCATATCCGAGAATCCTGAGGAGACAAAGCTCTTCCAGTTCCCGGACTTCGGCCTGAGCATCTCCGCTACCACGCCGTATACGGAAGAGTGCAAGCTCTTCCTGGAGTTCCTCACCCGGCCCGAGATAGCGGAGCTCTGGTGCAGCACGGCAAAGCTCTTCTCCTCGGTGGAGGGCGTCTCCGTTGAGTTCGACCCGCTGGCCGCCGACGTCAACGCCTACATAGACTCCGGAATGGTCAGCACCCAGGCCGACCGCGGCTGGCCGACTGCCTTCCAGCCCGAATATGAGGCTGTACTGCCCAGCTGCCTGCTCGGGAACATCTCTCTGGAAGAGGCCCTTGCCACCCTGGACTCCGCCTGGGATATGGCCATAGCCGCCAGCGGACAGAGCTGAATCGTTTGACCTCAAACAGGGCATGGAAGCCGGCGGCTTCCATGCCCTGTCTTTAAAGGAGCACAGTATGCACAAAGTAAAACTCAGACAAAATGCGGCATATTCGGTCTTTATCCTGCCGGCGGCCGCGGTGTTTGCGGCGTTTTTCATCTTTCCGTTTTTCAAAAGCATCTGGCTGTCGCTGACCGACGCCTACGGTTACCGGCAGGACATAAATTTCATCGGCCTGAAGAACTACGCAGAGGCCCTGTCAAACAAGGCCTTCCTCAGCTCCCTTTGGGTCACTGTCAAATACACAGCCCTGGTGACAGTCGCGGCAAATGTTGTGGCGCTGCTGCTGGCCTTCCTGCTGGACGGGAGCACGCGCTTTAAAAAGCTGTTCCGGACGATATTCTTCCTGCCGAATCTGATGAGCCTGATAATAGTGGGCTTTGTGTGGGTCTTTCTGTACGGAGGCGTATACCGCTCGTTTGCAGAGCTGATCGGCCTGCCCGAGGCGCTCAGGGTGAGCTGGCTCGGGCCGGATATGGCGCTTATTTCCATAGCGGCGACGGCGGTGTGGCAGTGCGCCGGCTATTATATGCTTATCTACATTGCGGGCTTACAAAGTATATCAGGCGAGGTAATAGAAGCAGCCCGAATAGACGGCGCCGGAACATGGGACATCATACGACACATCAAACTGCCCCTGCTCGCACCGGTTATATTCATGAACACGCTGCTGCTCGTGACCTCATGCTTCAAGACCTTCGACATACCGATGGCCATGACCTCCGGCGGCCCGGCCGGCGCCACTACCACCATAGCGCTTCAAATCTACAACACGGGTTTCAGAGCCAACAGGACCGGCTATGCCACGGCGCAGTCGGTGATTTTGTTCCTCATCATCTGCGTGATAACAGCCGCGCTCTATATCTTTCAAAACAGGCGAGGGGAGGCGGTTGAATGAAGGCCAGGCATCCGCGGCGCAGAGGCGAGGCGGCGGCCACCGTCGTTACAGCCTTGCTGGCGCTCATTTTCTTCCTCCCCGTGCTTATCGCGGTGATAAATTCGTTCAAGACGAACGGTGAGATCCTGGCCTCCGCCATAGCGCTGCCGGAGACGCCTACGCTCGAAAACTACAAGACCGTGATAGATGCATCGGACTTCCCCAGCGCCTTCCTCGGCTCATGCCTGGTGACCGGCGGCGGCATCGTGCTGAATCTGGTCGTGAGTTCGCTTGCGGGTTACGCGCTCGCGCGTTGGAAGTCGGTGTGGTCGCATGTGCTGACGCTTGTCTTTCTGTCCTCCATGTTCGTGCCGTTCCACACCATCATGATAGCCCTGCTGTCCACCGCAAAAAGCCTGGGCCTCACGGGACATCTCTGGGGGCTCGTGCTCATATACTGCGGGCTTCAGTGCACCATACCCATTTTCCTCATAAAAGGGTTCGTGTCCTCGGTGCCGAAGGAGCTTGAGGAGGCCGCAATGATAGACGGCTGCGGCATCGCCCAGTGCTTTTTCCTGGTGGTGCTGCCCCTGCTCAAGCCCATCCTGGCCACCGTGGCGGTACTGAACGCGCTGTGGATATGGAATGACTATCTCCTGCCCTATCTCATACTTGCAAGGCCCGCGACCATACCGCTGAGCCAGATGTATTTCTACGGGCAGTACAACCAGCAGTGGAACCTGATAATGGCCGGTTTTGTCGTCTCAACGCTGCCGGTAGTGGTCTTTTTCCTTTGCATGCAAAAGCACGTTATAAACGGCATCGCCGCCGGAGCGGTCAAGGGCTGAGCCGCCGGATGAAAGCGGACATTCAAAAGACAGGAGCAGTGAGCATGGGATACTCAAAGCAGAGCCTCAACGAGAGAGACACGGTCTATATGCTCATAACGGACCGCTTCTTTGACGGCGACAGCAGCAACAACGGAGTTTTGGGCGAAGAATACCGCCCCGGAAACCTCCGCTACTACCAAGGTGGAGACTGGGCCGGACTGAGGCAAAAGCTGCCGTATATCAAAAGGCTCGGCTTTACGGCCATATGGATGACGGCCCCGCAGGACAACGAAAAGTTCAGCCGCACAGGCGACGAGGCGGGCTATCACGGGTACTATACCCGGGACTTCAACAGTCCCAACCCCCACTTCGGCACAACGCAGGAGCTGGAGGGGCTCATGGCCGAGGCTGAACGTCTCGGCCTGAAGGTCATAATCGACGCACAGCTCAATCACACCGCGGACTATCTGGAATACCCCTCGCTGACCTACGATCCTCCCGAATACCGTCCGGCGCCTCCATTCGACGACCCGGCCTGGTATCACAGCAAGCCGAACATCGTGAACTTTGAGGACGCACATGAGGCTCAAAATTACAGTCTCGGCGGCCTTGACGATCTTGCGCAGGAGAATCCGGCGTGCTGGGCGGCTCTCATGGCCGCCTACTGGGAGTCAAAAACCGGGAGCGGCTGGTTTTCATACGGCTTTGCGGGCTCCAGAGTAGACGCTGTCGTGGAAATACCGCCAGAGTATCTGACGCTCTACGAAAAACACACGGGCAAGCCCGCCTTCGGTGAGGCCTTCACAGGGTCAGTCGACGAAAACTCGGCCATACAGCAGTATATGTGGGGCATGCTGGACTTCCCGCTGTACTTTCAGATAAACAAGGTGTTTTGCAGGTCTGAAAGCTGGAGCAACATCAAATGGGTGTTTGACCAGGATGAAAAATATAAAAATGCCCACCGCCTATTCACGTTCATCGACAACCACGACCGGGCCCGTTTCCTAGCCAACGCCGGTGCTGACCGCGCAAAACTCAGAATGGCGCTTTCCTTTCTGTACGCGGCAAGGGGCATACCGGTGGTGTACTACGGCACCGAGCAGAACATGGCCGGGGATCTCCTGTACTCGGAGGCCACGCTGAACACCAGCAACCGCCAGGTGATGACCTCTTTCGACGAAGGCGGCGCAACATATGTATATATCCAGCGGCTCAATGAACTCAGGCAGGCATACCCGGATGTCTTTGTTGACGGCATCCAGCGCGAGCTGTACTTCCGCGGCGACGACCCGGTCTACGCCTTCTGCAGGCGGAGCGTGGCGGCCGGAGACGCGGCGGTGTGTATATTCAATAACTCGCCGATAGCCCAAAGCAGGACGATATCTCTTGAAATGGCCGGAATAAAAGCCGGAACACTGTTGACGGATCTGCTGGAAACAAACCGAATAATACGCGCACAAAAAAAGAATGCCGCTGATGCTGTGACTGTTGGCGTCACCGTCCCGGCAAACAGTGCCATGCTGCTCATCAGCGGGCACCCGGCGGAGTATCATTGCCCGGCCATCACGCAAACCAAAATGGTCATCCATTGCGACACAGGTATCGGTCACGAGCTGTTCGTCCGCGGCAACACTTTCCCACTCAGCTGGGAGCGCGGTATACGCTGCCAAAACATCAGCGCAGACACTTGGCAGTTTGTAACTGAGAGTCTGGAAACCGGCAGCCTTGAATTCAAGCTCCTGATAGACGACGCAAAATGGGAGACCGGGCCTAACCACAAAGCGCGCGCCGGTGAAACAATTGAGCTTTGGCCGAGGTTTTGAAATTGAGTAGCCGGAGCTTTGACTGTGCTGCGTACCATTGCCGCGACAATCGCGCGGCAACGGATGCGAGCTAATATTTGCTTGCGGTAATATAAATCAAAAAGGTCGCATATCGCGACCTTTTCTTATTATTGTGAGAGTGTCGAGAAGTGCGATACCCTTTAATTATTGTTCTTGAGCCTTGTCCTCCTGCCACTAACCAGGTTCTCAATATGCTCTGCCAGCGTATACTCAGCCTTGTTCTTCCAGTCACAGATATAGCCCTCGGGATATTTGAAATCTCCCGCGTCGGGTGCTTGCCCAAAGGTGAACTGGCGCGTATACCTGCCATAGAAGCAAACCAGTGCGCGTATTTCGTCCCCTATCTGCGTAAACACACAGAAATGCGCGTCTTCCGGAAGCGCGTATGCGAGCCTGCTTCTTTCGGCGGAGATGCTTGGCAGGTAGTTGAACTCATCGTCGTTTTCCCCGCTCACAATCCACCGCTTTATTCTGTCAAAGGCCGGGTGCGCAGCGTATTTATACCCTCGTAGCCGTGCGAGCGCATTCATGCCGGTCTTGGCATACATTCTGGCAATATTGCCATTCTCAGTGAGGACGTGCTTTTGCCGTATGTGCTGGCTGTCACGGTTTAGTTCCCCGCTTTGGAAGCCGCCAAGTATTTTCCTGATCGCGTCATAGACCCTGTCGCCACTCGGCCGCTCGCCGATGCATGCGACAAACACCTTGCCGTCGTGCGCGCCTATGAGCAGATCCTCAGCCGCCATATCAGGGCAGGGCAGGGCAGGAAAACAAATCTGCTCTGCGCCTCGAACTTTCGCAGTGCGTTGCCAATGCGCTTCTTAATGAGGTCAGCGTCTGAACCGTCGTCCTGGGCGGATACAACTGCGTTTTCTGTGCGCAAGTAAACCTGGTCTATCAAGTGCGGTTTTCCCATCGACAAGTATGACAGCGCGACTTTGCCGTCATCCTGCACGCCCACAGTGACGTTTGACTTGGAGGCCTTGCCCCGCCGGTCTCCAGGACCGAACAAATATCTGTCGAGGGCCAGTAATGAGTCGTGCATCAGCTCACCCTCCATTGAAGAGAAGAGCTCGTTTGCCTGATCAGACACCCACCCTTGCGGCAGCGTCACGGTCCCGCCCAGCCCAGCCGGAAAAATGTGTTCGCGCTTTTTGTAGGTAAGATCCGGTGTGTCTCCGAAGTATATGCACATGGTCAGGCTACCTTCTCCAGAATTCGTCAGTGTTATGGAGCTTTCCGAGCCGCACGAGCCTTGACGTTATGGCTCCTGACGTACGTTTGAAATGGTCACATAGCTCCTTCCTTGCTGCGCCGGAGTCGAACATTTTGCAGAGTTCGGCCTCATCTTTTGCCGTCCACGGCTTTCCGGTGTTTTCCGGCAAGTTTTTGTCTTTCCTTTTGGGGAGACTCTCCAGCTCGTGCAGCACCGTGTGCAGCGCTCGCACGACCTCTACCTGATTGCAGCTGTCGCTATCGCTCAGCACCTCGCCTGTAAGCGGATTTACCCCGTCAGCGAGGGTGGAGAGCAGCTCTTTCGCGCGTTCAATGTCCATAGTCTCGCTCCTTTAGCTTATTCAGAATTGCCTCGTCCGCCGGGCAGAAGTCGTAGCCGTCGATCTCTCCCGGCGTTATCCAGCGCAGGTCGTTGTGTTCGAGCAGCCGAGGCTCACCTTCGGCTATGCGGGCGTTAAAGAGCGTGAGGTGTACGGTGAGATCGGGGTAGACGTGCGTGACCTCGGTAAACAAATAGTATCGTTTTGAAAATTCACGAGCATATAATCATACATAATAGACGTATTCTCAAAATGTAATGGGATTTCTGCACATTTCATGATAATAGGTATACCAGAATCAAACCTGGTTCTGGTACGCATTCTGGTACGCCCGGCCTTGCTTGCGGGCCGGGAGAAAGGAGGAACAGGTGAAAAAACTGATATCGTGCAGATTCGACATCGACACCGCCTGCGTCGAGCTGCGCTATGCCGACGGCGAGATCCTCAGCATATACACCCCGGTAACGAGGACAGCTTCGACACCACTCTGTCCATGTGCGCCGAGCTCGACTGGCTCATCTATAACGTTCCGCTCGAGTACGCGCAAATGGTGCTGGATGGCTCTCTGGAAAGCTATTTGCGTAGAGTGTCCGGCAAGCATAGCTTGGAGCTGGACGACTGACCGAGCAAGGGATGACGCATAGGCTTCCATTGCTCCAAAATGATAACACTTTAAAACAGGCCCGGCAGATTAGAGCTGCCGGGCCTATTGAAGTCATTTAATGAACATACTTATCCCATTGCAGTTTCAATTTGTTGCAACGCGTATGGCTTCGCATGACTGAGCTCATTATCGCTAACAAAAACTGTGTCTGATTTATTTGGACGCTGCCACATAGCAGGATACACAGACAGTTTTTTGCGAACACCGCCTTTGTTCAGGAAAACCTCCTTGTCACCTTCAATGGTTAATCCGACGAGGCTTAGAATTCCCGTCAGTGGACGAATGAGTTTCAATTGATATTTATTTGAAAGAGGAGGCGCAATTCTGCCGCATATTGCCCAATCCAGCAGCTGTATAGCTGCATATCTGTCAAGATATCCGTGGATATGCTGATTTCTATAGTGCTTCAGGCATTTTTCGCAAGCATCGTCACAGCTACAACTTTCTAGGAGTTCCCGCGTTCTTTCAAATAACTTTTCAATGTTTTCTGCCACGCTGACTGCATATCCTGCGCCACTGGAGAGGCTGTCATAAAGATAAATATCAACGTAATTTCCCCTCGCATTCTGCCTGATACGATAGCCTGTTACCAACTCAGTAAATTCTATGTCTAGTTCTTGGCAAGCAGCCAAGCGCAAAGCTTCAGCGATAGATTGTCCTGCGCGACCCAACCATGAACTCTTGCGTTGGTCTATGTCCAATTTGTTCCCATCTAACTCGATTTGCAAAACAAGCATATCTGTAACAAAATCGTAGCCCAAATTGACATTTACCGCATCAGAGTGCTTGCACCCTTTGTCATATTTACCTCGATATGGCCTTCCTATTCTATTGGTTCTGTAGGCTTGACCATCGTCGCCTGGCACAGCAGCTCCGCATTCGGGGCAAACCATAAAACCCTTGTCCCCAGCTCCTTTGTTTAGCATAATGATTCGCTGATTTGCTCGGACTGCCATACTTATGTTTTTACAGCCAGCTATCATCGTCATGTCGTCTGCCTCTGGCAGAGTAGAATAAAGTGGCTGCTGTACAGGAGAATACTGTTCTTCCAGCTGCTGTGGCCGGGTCTTTTCCCCGTTAACCGGCGCAAAGCCCCAGGGCCGAAGCATCCGCCTCATGCTCACGAGCTGATCATTACCGCAAAATGGGCACGAGCTGTACCCATCTTCTAAAAGTCCAAACCAATTACATAGGGGGCAAGTGAGAACTTGTTTATTATAGTTAGGGTCGTTCATAAAACGTTCCGCAGGCCTCCATCTATCCCGGCGAACGCTTGCAGGCAAAAGTAAACCGCCTATTTGGTAAGTATCTTTGTCGACAACAATAGCTCTTCCCGGCGCATATTCTCCTATTGCAACATCTAACCCTCGTTCTACCTGATACTTCATTTCTCCGTTGGGCTCAGCTATGTATGTGCTGACAACATTTTTAGGGAAGGAATATGTAGGAATTATGCCTTCCTCATATAATGCATCTAAAAGCGACTTGCTGCCGTTTTCTTGTTCAAACAGCTCCGGGTGTGTATCACGCTTGACTTTCAGAGCATACAACGAAGTCAAAAGACTTGTTTTGCTATTGTCTACTGTGTCAGCAGCCTTTGGAGGAATAAGCGGGGACCCAGTGCAAATACTGTAATTTTGGGCATAAGGTTGGAATCTTTCAAGGTGCGTATCCACAAACTCAGCCGCACTCATTGTATCGACGCTGCTGCTGCACTCGTCAAGGTAAGACCTTATCATCACAAGGTTCAAGTGGCGCTGAATGATTTTCTCACTTTCTATATCTATCCATGGACTGCGAGGCTCCCCACGAAACATTGGTACTGGATTTGCGAAATAATGTGAGTCGTGAGGGCCATCTTCACAGAAAGTGACAATAGTAGATAGGCTTGACCCACGTCTGCCTGCACGTCCGGCGCGTTGCTGGTAGTTTTCACGCATCGGCGGAATATTTCGCAGCCCCACTGCAACAAGCGAACCAATGTCAATGCCGACCTCCATAGTAGTAGTGCTGCTCAAAATATCCACAGGGGTCTCATCGTCACGCAGGAAGTCTTGGAATCGAAGCTCATATTCTTCTGTCTTAGACCACAAGTTATCGCGCTGGTCTTTGTGTGAAAGCTGCGCCGTATGTTCCTCTGTGTCAATATCCCTTATTGTACCGCCCTGCAGCGCGTCTAGGACCGGTTGTCTCCAAAAGCTAAGGGCATCGTAATCAACAGCAGTCATTTCGTGCACCGCAGCAGAACCACAGCTCGGGCATTTACAGCGTAAGGTATATGGTGTGATTTCAGAACATTTTTCGCATTTATACCAGGTGTGAGACAAATCAAAGCGCGGGCGTACAGTTGAAAGGTCAACAAAATACCTATTTATATTTTGCTCCTGGCTTTTGTCCAAAAACTCTTTTCTTAGCACTCTGGACCATGCCATACACTCCTTATTATCATCCTTCCAGCCCATAATGCCTTTGATGCTGGTACTGAATTTGAAGCTGTCATCTATACCGGGTTCCTCTCTTAACCTCCTGACATCCGCTCTGACAGAATTCAATATAGTGTGTCCAAGTGCCATGTTATCATCGCAAATCTGCAACATCCACGCATTGAAAATCTCAAGGAACTCTGCACTGGTTGCCTCGATTCCATATGTATCTTCCAGTTCATCCAATGCCTCACATAGCGCATCCTCCTCTGGTTCAATCCAGCTGAGTGCGGAATCAATTAGAGTGTTATAACCGCCGCAGTAGTATTTAAGCAAAGCTTTTTTTACTCCAACAGGCGCATTATCAATTGTTTTAACGATACGTCTCCTTCGCTTCCGTGATTGTGCAACGCTTTTGCCGTCTTCAAGAAGCTTAAGTTGATCTTCGCCGTGATATAAATGTACATTTTTTTCAAATGCCGTGCATGCAAAGTAACCGTAGATATAATTAAGTGTACATTTATCTTCTTCCATCATACTTAGTGCAATGCCAGCCAACTGCCGCTCAGCGCCTGTGTCAGATAAATCTGCCATATCCCGGGCAAGTTTTGCCGCTCGTTGCCTGCTGTCAGAAAACAGCAGCACCTTGCGCCCTTCGTTTGGCATTAAATCAGGATTCTCAGCCTTTTCTGGAACAGGAGGCTCGGCCATGAATTGCGCTTTTATGAGGTTGAAAAAAGGTTGATTTCCTCGTGTGCTAAATGATGTGAGCTGTGCCTTGGAAAGCTGTCTTTCACAATGTGGGCATCTATAAAATGTAAGTATATTCGGACGGCCTTTATCCTCGAAGTTGCTGTAGTACAGTTTTCGTATGCCAGGTTTGCCATCCAAAGAATCATCAGAAAAGTCAACGAATCCGCTTTTAATATCGAGATAACATGGCAAAACAGGATGAGAAGAATTTGGGCGAGGAGTTACTCCAGGCTCAGGAATAAACAAATGTATCTCCTTTGTAACAGCGCCAAACTCAGTTTCTCCTGGGTAATGCCAGAGGTAAGTCCTATTTCTATTATCAATGTCTCTTTCGTTAACATAGCCCTTAAAAAACAGGCTTCCGCACCGTCTGTCATTATATAGTTCATATACCACGCTTTGGCAATGAGGGCAAGTAAACCTGCCATCGTCTAAATAAATCTCTCCAAGGGTAATTTTCCCATCGGTATGAGACATGGGACAAGCCGGATTTGTGCATGCGTATACGCCACGAATTCCTTTGAACAGCATGTGCATTCGCGCAGGAAATAGAACACTTCCGTTACCGGATTCGCTCTTTTTTCGCGCAAGTGGCGCTATCGCAAGCAAGACGCTCACCGCATGAAGGGCTTCGGCTGCTGAAAGCTCAGGGAATACCATATCTGCGAGTTCCTGCAGCGAAACTGCGGTACCACGGCATGCTTGAAACAACTCAGCAAATTCCAAATATTCTGCAAGGTGCTCATACATCCAGGCGCAAGCATCAGCAATGTCTTTAAACGGAACAGGTGTGTTATCAACACAAGCCCAAAATTTGTTTAGTGCGGATAAACTTTGTTCGTTTCCGCTTTCAAACTCGTCTGGTGTTGAGTTCAAAAAACTCTCTGGCGGTATTCTCTTTGCGCCGGATATCTCCATTTTTTCTTTACAGCCTTTGAGATACACGAACTGTTTTCTTGAATCGCAAGCTGTAAGCTCATTCGCAAAACGCTGAATCTTCTCATCGTCTTCAGGCCCTCTGTCCGGCATACTCGCTGTAGTCAGGATAAACTGAACCCTGTCTCTGCCAATGCCCAACCGGTTAAATAGGCGGCGCAGCAGATATGATACCTCGCCTCCGGCTGAACCTCTGTACATATGAGCTTCATCAATTATAAACAGCAGCTTATTCTGAGGATTATTCTCAAGCCAGATTCGCGTTTCGTCCCATATATTGCGCTCTATAGGACGTAGCAGCATATATTCGAGCATTGAATAGTTGGTGATGAGAATGTCCGGGCAGACGTTCTGCATTTCAAAACGAGTAACAAGTTCAGCGTCTTCCGGATTAGGAGTGTGATCTCCCCGGCCGAGCTTATCTAAAAACTCTTCAAAATTCTCTTTTGCTGGAAGTCTGCCTTGTTCAATGAGCTTGCTAAGGTATTTTTTTGCTGCATCATCTTCAGCCTGCATATATTTCGCATAAGTCTTTTTTAGCTGGCGGTCTTTGGAGGTTGTGCTTTCAGGGCCAGGATACGGTGTCCTGCCAGTATACATTCCAAATTGGGGGCGGCGAGACTTTTCACCACAAGTTTTTCGAAATATTCTTACAAAGCTATGCTCATTGTCACCTATCAGTCTGCGCAAGCGGCTTAGCTGGTCAGAAACAAGCGCATTCATCGGGTACATTATCATTACCCTAACGCCCCTCAAAGACCAATCGTCCGGCCTGTTTCTGGCCTCTTCCGCTAATTTTGCCATGAGGGGCCACATAAAACATTCGGTTTTTCCTGAACCAGTACCGGTAGCTACAAAAACATCCCCGCCTTCAGATGCGGCTTCAAGGGCTTCGATCTGATGGCTATATGGAGATGTAAATACTCCAAGGTCGGCTGAAGAAAGCTCGTCAAAATACTCTTTCATCCAGCTGGGAAGAGAAGATTTTGCTATCCCATTTGGCGTTGTATTATAGGCAGGTGATGATTCAATAAACGGTTTTCGGTAAAGAATTCCCTCTTCGTCCAGCTTGTCATTGAGCGCGGAGAGCAGTAGCGGAGATTTCCCAAAATATTGTGACTTTATGTAGTCTTCCATAGCCGAGCGCAGTTGATAGTGAACCGCATTTGCCCCGTGACTCAATTTAATTCCTCCTTTACCACATAGCCAAGGCCCTCGAACACAGGTTTGAAAGCCTTGTAAACCGGCAGGGACATTCGCCTTCTAAAAGGAGACGACTGTTTATTTTCCCGTATGATGTAATCCATAGGCCAACTAAAGAGATTGAAAATATGTAATTCTAAAGCCGGAAGTAAGTACCCCAACCTTATTTCTGCCTGCTCGCCGCTTATTTGTACACTAATCTCTGGAAAAACATCCCTCAGTGAAAAAACTCCTAATGCGATGCGTCTCCATTCTCCCTGTGCGCCTGAACTCTGGTCTGTTCCTGGGGAAACATCTTGCAACATCCATTGCGGTATGTCTATGCTCATAAACCTTCCTGTATCAAATCTATAAATAGAGTATGTTTTTTGGCCATTATCGCGTTTTATAATGGATAATTCCCCGCTTTTATCTGGTTCTGTCTGCCAATATTTACTGTTGAACGGAGGCGTTGTCCTCAAGAACACTTCTTCACCTGTCCATTCAATGCTCTGCCATTCACTTTGTTTCACGAAATCTATAACAATTTCAGCCGGTGACAAGTTGGGTAAAGAAAACAACTGCTGTATTGAACCGTTTACACGGTCAATGCTGTCAGGTAAATAGAAGCCCAGTCCACTCATCAACCGCCTGTTTCCCGGTTCAAATCCCCGATAAAGAGTAACTCCGCCCAAAGTGCAACTCGACACCTGTACTGCACGCAATTCGTGTGGAGAACGTAAAATGCTGCCTGTTGACAAATATATGTTGTATATTTCATTGCAGATGGGAACCACATAGTCTTTCATTTGCGATGATATATCTATTGACAACGAACACAAAGCTGCTATTACATGCTTTGCACGTAACTTGAAGTGCTGAACAGAAATGTGATCCTCAGATTCGTCATGATCCCAAAGAGACGCCATGGCTGTCATCCCGGCCAAGCTATAGGCGGCGTCGCACATTGGAAGATATTCCAGCCCCCCATACTTCGGTATGCCTAGTTCACGTTCGACAAGAGAAATAAAATCACTAATTTTCATGCTGTATACCAGTAAGACGCGCAATGGCTGCTTTTACTCTCGCAGACACACTGTTATCTTCCATTCTATCTTCAAGTACACTCAACTTGCTCGTAATAACAGCAACGGGGAAGTGGCCAAACATAAATTCCATATCATAATTATTAGATTCGGCAAGTGCCTTGGCTAACTGTAGATTATGAGAAAGTTGATATTCGGTCAGTTCGCTTATCTGATAAGCTTCCAAATGCTGCAGTTTTGCTCGATATTTAGCGTCTGCGTTCAAATCCAGCTGTTCCGGGATGCCGCTTACGCTGACAGGTACTCCAGAAGCGGGCGGTTTGGCAATGAAGAGTTCCGTAAGAACCGGTAATACATAGTTGAGAATTCCGCGAGGTTCAATGCAGAGATCTTCCGCAAAAGAGTGCAGCCAGATCATCATGGTACTGCCAAAACGATTCCTGATGGTAGGCAGGCGATTTTGAAAGGACGCTGAAAACGCCCCCTCTACGGCCAAAACAGGGCAGCTTGCTGCACTCTCAATTGCTTTTTCGCTAAAGCTTTCTGAACATGACAATACTGGAGCCGTTGTGCCCAGCAGTGTGAGACAAAGGGCATCAGCTATTTCCTTGGCATTTGGCCCCGCAAGCATAATATCACTTTTTGTCGCATATGCTGACAGAAGATATGCAGCCAATGCTAACTGGTATTCGCTGTCAACTCCAGCGTTCTCGAGGTTTTCACATAAAATGTCCAGCAGCTGACCTTTGTCTTCGAATGGTTCTGTCTCAAGGTTTGTTGGAACGTTGACGCTGATAAATGTCCCATCATAAAGAGATGTGGGACTCGTGCCAATTGGAAGCATCATTGCCACGTCGGACCAGAAACCAGAAACATCCTTCTTTGCTTTATCGAGTTTGTCTCTTGTCTTGGTGAGTGCCTCATTGCCCAAGGCAGTGAGCTTTTTCAGCTCTGCTTGTTTTGCATCGCATTCTCTCTGGATCGTGTTCAAGGCTGAGTTTATTTCAGCGAGCTTGGCTTCCTGGGACTGTTTTTGTTTCTCAAGGTTCACCAGTTCTTCCTTAGCTGCATCTTTTTTGCTCTCCAACTCTGTAATGATCGGTGCATTTTCTTTCTCCCACGCAGCCTTGAGCAACTCCATACAGCGACTTCGTATATCCGGGTCTTTCACAAGGTTTTTTAGCAGTTCGATTTCAATATCATCTGAATCTATTTGTGCTATTTTCTCATTTGTGAATCTGTCAACGTACTTTTTTGCCTCGTCTAAGCTGCAATTCAGCCGGGATGCCACGTCCTCATAAAATGAGGGTTCACACACTGACAGCAAAAGCTCTCGGCATTTTTGCCACTCTGCTGTTGTACCGCCAAACTTTGCTACAAATGGTTTGCGTTGTGCTCTTACAAGGAGCCTATCCTTAATTATCTGATTGGTGCAATCTCGGACTAAGTATACAGATTTCGGCTTATAGTCAGGTGATTTTAAGAAATATAATGACTTTTGCACCTCAATTAAATCATCTGAAGCAAACTCATACAATGCCAGCGAAGTGATGGTTGTTTCTTCTCTCAGGCTTACAGTTGAATTATCTTTCCATTCTTGCTGCTCTACTGGCAGCATGAGGCCCTCAAATAAATTTGCTCTTATTTTTCGCGCAAATACTGTGTCACAGTGAAGGCAACGAATGATGATACCTGATGCCAAGTTGTCATATATATCGTCAAGGCTTGCTGTTCCTGTGAGTTCAACGACCCTCAGCGGTTTCAGGCTTTCTACGAAGTCTGATTCAATCACGTCCTTGTTAGGGTCTATATTGCTGGTTCTTGCATACCATTTCCAAACTCCCGCAGAATTTAACTGTCTGGGTCCATTTGAAAGTAACAGCCTGCTATGGTTTTCGTATTTTTTTGGCAGATTGTTATCTATTTTTGGGTATTTCCATGCTCCATCTATTAAATCTGCCACTCGGACATAAAAGGGTTTCCCTGTTTTTTGATCAAGCTCAGCCGAAACAAAACATAGTGATGTTATTTCATCAGTTTCTCTATACATTTTGTTCCCCTATTTTCTCTGCATATTTTACCGTCGCTTTATATGCGCCGGCAGTCATTTCCCCACTCTTGACAGTTTTCATTAGCCAGGCCTGTGTTTTTGGATAGACTCTGAATTTCAATACAGCTGCCCCTAATGAATGCGGCACGCTTATTGTAGAACCTCCTGCATTTTGCAGCCTCTCCAACATTTCATTATCATCTTGCGAATAGCCAGCTGTAACTTCCTTTCGCTTAAAACTAATTACCCTTATTAGGTCACATCCCTGATAGAGCTCAAGAGTCGTACCAAATATAATACCGCTTATCTCGCAGCGTGTGCCTCCGCTGAGCTTTACCACATTCTTCATTTTGCCATTTTTCCTAACAACAACTTTTCCGTCGAACGGAGGATCGATAAGCAAAATTCCTGACTTTGGCAGTGATAAACATAATTCCTCACTAATCTCAACTTCTTTAATGTCACACACTGTTAAACGTGGTAATTCCTCACGTTTGTACTCGCTTTTGGGGTACAAGTATGTAAATCCTCTCGAGCCGTACATACCAATTGAAACCACTTGCTCAAGCCCACTTGCAGCAATTCCTACTAGCTGTGAGTTTTCCACGTTTCCGGTACTACGGTCAACGCCATCAGCACGACAAGGGAACAGTTTTACCTCATCGTTACCATCTGACATATAGAAATATACTCTGGTGGTCTTGTTTGTGGACTTGCTATAGTATACAAAGTTTGGATCCACAACACATACCGGCCATATTGGATAAAGCTCGCTTGGCCTTGAGGATAAGAAAACAGAATAACGCATAAAAAAGTCGGCGCTGTCTTTCGAGAAATTTTCAATTGAAACTTCGTAAATGTGCCAGTATGTATAACTATTACTCACATGCTCCGCAATTTCTGTGAATGTAATATCAGAGTGAGTCGAAGGCTTATATCTGCACAACAGATAGTATTTTTGCCCAAAATATGCTTTGCTCCCAGCAACAAGCTTTTTGCCGCTCGATTTTTCAAATAAAGCACCTTTAGATTCTATACCTTCCACATAGTTAGGCCAAAAGTTTTTAAGCTTGTCCGAAGTATCAACATATTCTATCTTGTAGCTTGCACTAGGAATAGGACCTACATTTACAAAGCTGATCTTCCTTGCTAAAATATGGTCGCTGAAATTATAATCATAGCTGCCAGTTGCAGTTTCAATATGTATTTTTTCACATTTAATTTCTTCTGGCAGCGGCGTAAACCCCAACTGAAGTGAATATGTTCGTCTATCAGTATTTACGATAATGCGAAGAGGGAGCGGGTGCCGCGAGAGGATGTGCGGGAAATGATATAAATAGCTGGCTTTCTTTTCAATGCAATACTTATCTGGACCAGGTTGGTGACGAAAGTGCTGTTTGTTTTCGCCTTTCTTGGTGAGGGTGACATATTGTCCACACAACTCACACGCAAATTTCCTGCTGGCAGAACTTACGCCTTCAGGATGTATTGCTTCAGCTTCTTCTATGGAAATGTGCCTGTAACCTGATTCAGGATCCCATATGCTCACATGTTCTAGCGCCACATTCTCACCCTCTTTATGAGACATCTTATGTGCATTATATGACAATTTCCGATAATATACAATCGATTTATTTCAACTATGTACATTGATAAAATGTGGCGTTTATGCCTTGTATGTCGTCTCATTAGAAATATTTGCGGTCTGTGCAAAATATTTTTTACCCATGTCAAACATAGCGGCACCTCTCGCTTCTGCCACGCACCGACGCAGAGTCATCTCTATGGGTGAGCCCGTCAATCTGCAGATAGCAAAATCTGAAACTTCCAACATCCAGCGAGCAGAGGCGAGGGCCTTTGCTCGCTGGCCTTTGGCTTCAGTACGCACGTTTATGATATCCTGACAAAGAGGGCAATAACGTGAGCGCAGCTCAGGCAGTGCACCGTCTGCTACGTTGTAATGTGTAACTGCTGTGATGTGCGCTTTTCGGAGCCTGAGTTCCTGAACAAACGCTGTCCCAATGTACTCCGCCGCAACAAGAAAATGCTCTACCCCATAGGCGCTCATAATAAAATCTACGGTCTCGCCAAACAAATTCACTCGGTCACTTGTCGCTGGCCCGAGTGCAAATATGGCACAGGGCTTGTTGCTTTGAACTCTGACACGCATTGCTTTTATGGCAGCACGATTGCCATCCGCCAACGCAAGCTGCGCCGCTGTATCAGGTGAAGTGATGTCGATCAGCTTTTTTCCTTGCGCCAATGCATATCTCCGCAGCTCACTATCAGCCTTGCTTATCCCTTCGTAGCAATATGAGACTACCACGTCGGATGCTTTTATGATCCGTCTCACAGTTGCCTTACCCTTCGCCCCCATTGGACTCAGCTGTAATATTGCGCGGTCAATAGCGCAGGCGGGAAATGCTCCAGCAACGGCCTCAGGCGCTGCTATTGTAATGGCCTTTTTAGGGTATCTATGCTTGACTTCCAGCGCTGCAGCTAAACTCCAGCTGTAGAGATCCCCGTTGCCTCCTTGAACAAATTCAATGACATCATCCCTACGCGCCGCGCCGAATGCCACCTTTTTGAGCCGCTCTCGTATGTCCAAATCGCAAATACTGCCGTGACCTACAAACGTGTATACTGCCATAGCTGTCATCCCCCACTGACAAAGTGTTTATTGGCAGTATAACACATTATTAGTGTGTTATCGAGCATAATATGCACACCGTCAAAGCACTTGCAGCACACCTGCAGAGTGTATATTGATTTCACAAGTGCTGTGGAGGTGTAGGCTTATGGACATGGACTTTGTGCGAAATAGGATAACGGAACTGCGGAT
>ERZ826764.653-NODE-653-length-47554-cov-3.305059_pt1 | contig 47554 bp, 40 predicted proteins | sample MGYA00519870_ERZ826764 | MGnify/ENA primary metagenome ERZ826764 (study PRJEB31778, sample SAMEA3449239) | human gut metagenome | biome: human gut; feature: human-associated habitat; material: faeces | place: United Kingdom | collected 2010/2012 ...
CCTCTGCCTGGCCGGAGCCAACAGCGGAGAGAAAGAAAGTTTTGATCGGGCAGGAAGCATGGGCCTGACGGTGGGAGAAATGCTGAACTGTTGTGTCTGTCTGCCGGTGCATAGCTTCTTTATATAGAAGAAACGGGCTGCGTATCTTCTTCGGCAAGCAGCTTATCCCGTTCCATCTTTTTCATGGTAAAACGGTAAGCGATATAAAGGAATATGCCTCCCAGGCACCATGCGCTGGCATTGGCTGCACAGACTCCCTCGTAGCTGAGGAGCTCTGCCGCTACGATTGCCAGGGCTGCACGGCTCACCAGTTCCACGACTCCGCCCATCATCGGCATCAGGGCAAATCCGCAGCTCTGCATGACATTCCTGTAAATAAAAATCATTCCCAGAGGAATAAAGAATGCCCCGCAGATGATGATGTAAGTGCGGGCATACCCAAGTACCTCCGAGCTGTCCCCTGTTACAAACAGCTGAATGATCAGCGGAAGCGCCAATACTACCACTGCGTAAATGATTACGCCGTAAATGGCGGACATCCAAAAGGCAATGCGGCTTCCTTTGCGAATTCGGTCCAGATCATTGATACCTCTGTTCTGTCCGCAGTAGGTAGCCATTGTCATACCCATGGCGGCGAATACCTGGGTTACCAGCTGTTCTACCTTGCAGGCGGCGGTATATGCGGCCACTACGGTGGAACCCAGCATATTCAGCGCCACCTGTACCATAATCGTGCCGATCGCCGTAATAGAGAACTGCAGCGCCATGGGGATTCCTATGGAAATCTGGTTGCGCACACACCAGAGATCCAGACGCAGATGCTCCCTGCTCAGAGAAAGCATGGGAACCTTCTTTATCATATAGACCAAACACAGAAGCCCCGATATACCCTGTGAGGCAATCGTAGCTATCGCAGCGCCTGCCACGCCCATCTTAAAGCAGATAATCAGTATCAGGTCTCCCGCAATATTGATCCCCGCGGATAGTATAAGAAAGTACAGAGGGACCTTACTGTTCCCCACTGCCCGGAGTATACTGGAAAGGAGGTTATAAAGTACATTAAAGCCCATACCCCAGCAGATAATAAGAATATATGTTTTGGACATAGCCATGATATCCACGGGCGTTCTCATGACCCGCAGCAGCCAGTCCATGATCAGGACACTGCCCAGGGTCATGACCACGGTAACTATCAGGGAAAGCACTGCTGCGTTGCCCACACTTTTCTTCATTCCTTCCATATCCCCGGCCCCGAAACGCTGGGCCGTCAGAATCGTAAACCCGGTAGTCAGTCCCTGCAGGAAGCCAAGAATCAGAAACATGATAGTTCCTGTCGCTCCAACGGCGGCAAGTGCCTTTACTCCTACATACCTTCCCACAATAACAGTATCCACCAGGCTGTACAGCTGCTGGAATATATTTCCGATAATAATGGGAATTATAAATTTCGTAATCAGTTTAAGGGGGCTCCCCTTTGTCATATCAAGTTCCATTCCATCACTCTCCTTTTATTCCAGTCGGCATTTTTCAAAAAATAATTATATCTTCACAGAAAAAGATGCAGAAAAAATTTTTCCGCATCTTATCTCCCAATCCATTTCTATGAAAGGCGCTCCATTTTATCTCAAGCCCTCTTATACTCTGTCATTGTCAAAGTCACCGTCATCCGCGCCCTCTGCCCCAATATTGAGCATATTCATTGTGCGGCGGCGGATTCTCGCCTTTTCAGAAGCTTCCAATATGTAATTTTTAATAGCTTTTGCATTTTTTATGTGAGTCAGGTGCAGCTGCGGATCCGTTGTGTCACCGGTATAGCACTTCACTGTTCCTATGCCTGCAATACGTTCCATAAGGGACTGTATCAATTCCACATCCTGAACCTTATACATATAACAGTCATTTTCCTTTTTGTTGAGGAAGCCTTCCGAAACCGTTATCATATCATCTTTAATTGTATATACCGTAAAGGTAAAAGGCAGGCCAAAAAACAGCCATCTTTTTCTCTCCGTAAACTGTACTTCCCCGCTCTTATTATCACTATCCATGGGTTACCTCTTTTCTTTTGCAGACTGCTTAACACCTTCGCGTAAATTATAATAGAAAATATAAAGATTTGCAAAGGTTTTCTTAAGCCGCCTTATAACCGTTTCGATTCAGTCGTTACTGTTCACTCCGTGACCAGTAACATTCAGTCTTCCTCTGATACCTGAATTACAGTCATTACTCCAGTATTTCAGCCACTTCCTCTACAGTGATTCCGCACATTACCGCAATTTCCTCTTTTTTCTTTCCCTCGGCAGCAAGCTTCAGAACCCTTTTTGTTCTGCTTATACCTACTTTAAGGCCTTCTTCTCTGCCTTCTTCCCGTTCCTTCACTTTTTCTTCCCATGCCTGCATATACCTCACTCCCATCTCTTCACTGGCTTTCAATTTACAGATATGCTCATGGATTCTCCGGAGGACCTCACTTCCTGACTTCCTGACAGTTTCCTCATCCGTTTTCTCCGCATATTCCAGAAACCATGCCAGTTCATCGCCAACTTCTTCCCGGTTCTTTCCCCTTGTATTCAGGAAAATACGCACTGCCCCATCCGGCAAAATACATGACAATTCCTCATCACATCTGGCCCGGAAGGTATACCTGTATTTCCCAAGGCCAAAAACATCATAAGGCGTTATAATTATAATATAAGAATCATTCAGCAAATTAAACCGGATGGAGCCCGGCTCCAGCAGGGAAGAATCCAGCATTCCCTGATAATATCTGCTTCTCTTGGGCAAATCATACTTCAACTGTTTCTGCATTTCCGAATTATAGATAATCCCATCCTCATCCATTGCATACACATCCATACGGATGGAGCGCAACAGAGGACTGACCCGCAGCTCTTTCTCCGTTTCATTTTTGGTCAGGAAAGTGATTTCCTTTCCTAAAATAATCTGCAGGACACTCTTATGGAAATCCTTATCCTCCATAGCCGCATCAAACAAAAAACGATCCAAAAGGGTCAACTCGCTAAGGGGGAGCATTTTGCTTTTTCTCTCCGTCATTCCTATTCTCCTTTATTTTATCATATTTCCGGTAATTCCTTCAACCATTACAGCCAGAAATCATCCATAAGCATCCCTCCTCTTTTGTTCACTATTTCAAATCGGAATCTGTCGGCAGACCTGCCATGATATCTATAGATAAATAAGATAAAACAATTATAATACAAGAACGAAATTTTGACAATACCAACAACGCTTTCCCATTATATAAAAATATATCAGTTCAGCCAATGGCCGAACTGATATCATATAGTTTTTACCATGTCAGAATAGTTCTCTTGTCTCCATCCCATGCCGGTAATTGGTAGGTGTCATGCCCGTCTGCTTTTTAAAAGCGACGCAAAAATTATTTTCACTTTGGAAGCCACAGGAAAACGCAATTTCCTTAACCGTTTTATCCCCGGAGCGCAGATAAAATCTGGCGCAGTCCAGACGCATGGACAAAAGGTACTGGTGGGGCGTGATCCCGTACTGCTTTTTAAAAAGACGGATAAAATGATAGGGGCTGACAGAAACGCAGCCTGCCAGATCCTCAATAGTAATTTCCTCCATGAAATGCTGGCGCATATAGGAAACAGCCTTGCCCAGTTCCCTGGTGAACCTGTCTTCCTGTGCGGCTTCGGAACCGGATACCGTCCTGGCTCCTGTCAGTCCGGACGGGAAGGTAAGAAGATCCGTCACAAAATATCCCAGCAGATTCTCGGCAATCCCCTGATCGGAAGAAAGGGCTTCCAGCAGCATCCTGAATTTATGAAGGAATACATTAGCCTGGCTGTCCGTTAAGGTAAGCACCGTTCCGTACACCTCCGTAAGATACCGGAAATAAGCCCCTGCATTGATTCCGTCAAAATGAATCCAGTAAAATTCCATTTCACTGTCGGCCCCATACATATGCGGCGCATAGCAATCCATCAAAACCAGCTGTTTCTCCCCTATTTTCTTACGGAAGGCTTTTTCTCCCAGAGATTCCGCATATCCCTGCCCCTTTACCACAAGCATCATCAGAAAGCTGTCATAGTTATTCCGCGCCACACAATATTCTTCATCGCAATAATAATGGCCGAGGCATACCGGATAAAGGAATGTTTTTTTTGCAAGAGGGCTGGGTGTATGGAAATAGGTTTCTGAGAAAGGACCGGGTTCCTGGGTGTTTGGATTCATATAGCCTCCGTCCCGGCTGGCTGCAGCCCGTATTCGTATCTCTACATAAGCCCGCAGACACAGCGCAATTTTTATATACATCATATCAATTATTTAAAATGTAAGTCAACTGAAACTATGGTAAAATCGGATTATAAAATATATTATGCTCCGGTTCCCGTCTCTATTGTGCGGGCGCGTTCTTCTCCCCTGCACAATGGAGACGTAAGCCGGAACGTAATCACAGGAGGATTGCCATGGAATACCTGATATCGGACAAGGATAAACAGATTCTGAGAGAAACCGCAAAAAAGCAGCTGGAGCTGGCAAATATGGATTCCAACAAAGCCAGAATACAGGAATGGTACAGGCACAATGCCCTGCAGGGAGAAAAGCCTATGATTCACCTGGAAATGGGCACCTTTTCCCAGGAAATCATTCCTCCGCTCCTGAAATGTGAAGGAGCTTTTGCGAAGCAGGTGGAAACCGCTTTGTACAGTAACTTTCTGAATCAGGAATTGTTTGATGATGACAGAGTGACACCGGATTATTTCCCGATGGAATATGACACTTTTTTTGAACTGTTCGGCATACAGATTCATGTTGACCATACGCAGGATGCCAGCGGTAAGGAAAGCCTGGGTCATCATTTTGAATCCATTATTGAAGATCTGGAAGAGGATTATGAAAAACTGAAACCCAGCCGTTATGGAGTGAACCTGGAAACGACTGAACAAAAAAAAGCGGCTGTGGAAGAAGCAATTGGTGATATTCTTCCTGTAAAAATGCAGATGTCCTGTCTCTACAGCGTTCCCACTCAAATGCTGGTACATTTTATGAGTATGGAAAACATGATGTTTGCCATGTATGATTATCCGGATTTATTTAAAGAAATGATGGGGCGCATTGCGGACGATACGCTTGCCTATTATAAAATGCTGGAAGAGAAACGCCTGATCCTTCCCACCACCACCTTCGAAGGCGTGGGCCAGGGAACCTGGAGCTTCACCACGGAGCTTCCCGGCTGGGATGAGTGGGAAAAACGCCCGTTCACAACGAAGGATGTCTGGGGTTTTATGGATTCCCAGGAAACTGTGGGGATTTCTCCTGATATGTATGAGGAATTCATCTTCCCCTGCTATGAAAAAATTGCCTCTTCCTATGGCCTTCTTTCCTATGGCTGCTGTGAACCGGTAGATCCCATATGGGACAAATGCTTAAGCAGGCTTACCAATCTGAGAAAGGTGTCCATTTCTCCCTGGTGCAATGAAGAATTTATGGGAGAAAGGCTGCGGGGCTCCAAGGTGATATACCACAGAAAGCCCAGCCCGAATTTCCTTGGGGTAGATCCTGTTTTGGATGAAGACGCTTTCCGTGCCCATATCCGGAAAAGCCTTACGGCTGCAAGAGGCTGCAAGATGGAAATCACGCAAAGGGATGTGTATACCATTCACAACAACATTCCTAAGGCCAGACGTTATGTCGCGCTCATACGGGAAGAAATTGAAAATAATTGGAAGGGCTGAGTTAAATGCCCCGCGGAAAATCAACTTTTCCGCGGGGCATTTAACTCAGCTGCATTCGAAATACATATGCTTCATATACAGATCATTAAAAGCTTTGTCTGAGGAAAGACCTATCTCGGAAGAAATCTTTACAATATCCTCCGCCAGATCCATAGCACCCTCTTCCCTTCCATAGCGGACAGCACCCTCCAGGGCTCCGTTTCCAATCACCCGGATCTTATCTGCGAAGACTTCCGGTATCAGGCCAATGCCCACCGCCTTTTCAACATCCATCCGGTAGCCGAAGCCTCCGGCCAGATATACCTTATCCACATCCTCCGGGCTTATTTCATAACGCAGAAGCAGCGTTTCCAGCCCGGCCCGGACTGCGGATTTGGCAAGCTGAAGCTCGCGGATATCCTTCTGGTAAAAGCAAATCGGCTCTCCGTCCCTGCCTTTCGCCAGTTCAAAGCCGTCCTCCTCATAATCCTCCTCCAGCAAACCCGTTTCATCCACCAGGCCCGCCTGCAGCAGTTCATAAAGAGTCTCAATCGCACCCGTACCGCAGATACCGGAAGGCGGCTCATTCTGAATGGTGCGTACCCGCGCCCTGCCGTCTTCTATCTCCACATTACATATGGCTCCCGGTATACTGCCGGAGCCATGTACGATATTTCCTCCTTCAAAGGCCGGCCCTGCTGCCGTGGAGGTGACAAGAATACGCTCCCGGTTTCCGATTCCCATTTCCCCGTTGGTTCCCAGATCAATCAGCATACTTACCTTTTCCGATTCCGCCAGCCCGCAGGAAAGGATATCCGAAACGATATCCGCCCCTACAAAAGTGGAAATACCCGGAAGAATCCAAACCTTTGTCCGGTACATCTGTACCGTGCACAACCATGCCGTGCGAGGCGGTTCCGTCATATTCTCTCCCAGGATCTCTCCCAGCGTGCTTTCAATCCTCTGAATCTGATGAGGAATAAAAGGGTAAACGCCTAATGTGTCACAGGGATATCCCATCAGCAGATGAATCATTGTGGTATTTCCTGCAATTACCACTTTTTCCGGTACAATTTCTCCTCCCCGGGTAAGCTTTTCCAGGCCGGTAAAAAGGTCCTGCCGGATGCTTTCCTGCAGTTCTTCCTTTTTGCCTTCCACGGAGGCCTGGATTCTGCTGATCACATCCGCTCCATATCTTCTCTGCCTGTTAATGCACAGGTAACTGTCTATTTCCGCACCGGAATCCATATCGACGAGCTCCATGGCTATGGTTGTTGTTCCGATATCTATTCCCACCATGACCGGGCCGGAACCGTCAGCTTCCGTTCCATCCGTTTTCCTGTGGGATATGGTGCCAATTATATCCATTTTCTTCTCGGCTTCTTCCTCTGTTACCACCGTCATATCTCCGATCGGATAACAGGTACAGGCCAGACGGTATCCCTGACTCAGCTGCTGCGGAGTGAAGATTCTTTCATCCGAAGGGGTAACCGCTGCCTCTCCCTCCGCCACCCTGATCCGGCATTTCCCACAGGATCCTCTCCCGGCACAGACCGCGGGCACATAAATCCCCTGCTCCCTGAGAATTTCCAGCACGGTCTTTTCGTCTCTGCTTATTAGGATATGGGATTCCCCGTTTGTCCTTACCTCCAGCCTGATCGGGGCCACATGCCTCATTTTGCAGTCTTTGTTGGGGCACTCCCTGCAGTTATGATCCATATGGTATTCCGTGCTGTTTTCCTTCAGCAGATAAATCTGGCAGGTTGATTTTACGGGAGAAAGCATAAAGCTGCCTGTGATATCCATACCCAGAATCGGCCCTGCATCCGTCGCCTCATAGGCGGCCTTCTGTGCTTCCATCCCTATACCGGTCGGCGCTTCCAGCCGTCTGGATATTCCCAGCTGCTTCTCCTCGCATATACTTCTAACAAGCGGCTGCAGGCTCTCTGAGGCCTGCATGAGATAATCATCTGCGAAAGCATCCGCCAGCATTCCCTCCAGGTATCTGCCCTCTCCGAAAAGTGCTGTGGACCATTCACTTATTCTTTTTCCAACCGTTACAATCAAAAAAAGCGCCCGGGTACCTTCCGGTGCCGCAGGGCTCGCCGCTTCCTTCGGTATTTTCCCGAACTCCAGCACTGCCGCAGGCTCCATTCTTTCATAAGCCTCCTGCGTCATCCTTTCATATTCCTCAAGCACTTCTTCATATATGGGAGAATCCTCATAGCAATCAATCAGGTGAAGGATATTCTCCCTGCTGAACTGTACCGCAAAATCTGTAACTTTCATATCTCTTCCCATCCGCCCGCTTGAACAGGCCGCTCTTTCTTTCTCCTTAAGCTTATGTCAATTGGGAAAAACTTAAGAATGTAGGTATTTATTTTAGGTTTATGGAATTTCTTTGTATCACGTGGTATACTCAAACCAGCAGCAAAATAATCCGTTACAAAGGAGATAGCAATATGTCTCAGTCCTTATATTCCGTAGTTGATAAAGATACCCTTCATAATATAGTAGAAGCCTTTTACGGCTGCATCAAGCTCCCTATTCAGGTCATTGATGAAGACGGCAATTTTCTGGAAAGCTTTGGAGACACGGGCAAGTTCTGCTCCTTTTTCCAAAAACATCTTCCTCCGGAAGACACCTGCCAGAAAATGCATGTGGGTGCGAGCAAAAGGGCGATTTCCCTGGGAGAGCCCTATATTTTCTCCTGCCATGCCCATTTAAACCACATCGTATATCCCCTGATCTGTAAGGATAAATTCCTGGGTTCCATCCTGCTCGGCCCTTTCCTTATGGACGAGCCGGACTCCACGCTCATTTCCGATATTTCCAAGAAATATCATCTCAATATTGACGACACGCTCCGGCTGTTTGAAGAATCCGGATCCATTGCGCTTGTCTCTCCGGAAATGGTCAACCACATCAATAAACTGTTATTTTTTCTCTTCTGCAACCTGATTGATGAAAGCAAGGAACAGCTCAAGCTGAATAACCGGATACTGTCCCAGCAGTCCAAAATAAGTGAAGCAATCCAGCGGTATAAAAATATGGACACTACGGCTCTGGATTATCCTTACGAAAAAGAACGGGAACTGATCACCAAGGTTAAAACCGGCAACCTTCCCCAGGCAAGGGCTATCCTGAACGATCTCCTGGGCTATGTATTATTTTCCGAAGGGAACAGTCTGGATTATATCAAGGCACGGGCCATTGAATTATGCTCCCTGCTCTCCCGTGTGGCAATAGAAGGCGGGGCACCCACAGATAATATTCTGAAGCTGAACAACTCTTTTCTGAAAAGCCTTCAGCAGATAGACACCCTGGACCTGCTGTGCGCAAAGCTTCAGGAAATCGTGGAAGCCTTCACGGACAGCCTGTTTGATTATTCCCTGAACAAAAACCGGGAGACTATCAAAAAAGCCATGAACTATATTTCCACGAACTTCAATCATTCCATCACCCTGGAAGAAGTGGCAGATGCCGTTCATCTGCATCCGGCTTATTTCTCTTCCATCTTTAAACAATGCAGCGGTTCCTCCTTCAAGGAATACCTGAACATGGTCCGGGTTGAGGAAAGCAAAAGATTGCTTAGCAACACGGAATACAGCATTATTGACATTGCAGTCGCCTGTGGTTTTGATGACCAGAGCTATTTTTCAAAGGTATTTAAAAAATATACGGGAATGTCCCCCAAACAGTACCGCTGACTGTATCCCGGGGGACTTCCCGTCTCCTTCAAGCCGCTGCTTAATGGGTCAGCACCGCATTTCTGGCAACCTCAGCCGCCGTAGCTGCATCCGGCGTATAGTAATCGGCTCCTATCTTCTTGGCAAAGCTGTCGTTTACCGGAGCGCCGCCTACCATAACAATGTACTTGTCCCGGAGGCCTCTTTCAGTTAATTTATCAATACATTCCTGCATATTGGGCATTGTGGTTGTCAGAAGCGCTGACATACAGATGACATCCGCATGCGCCTCTTCCGCTTTGCTGATAAAGGTTTCCGCATCCACGTCAACACCTGCGTCAATCACCTCAAATCCCGCACCCTTCAGCATCATAGCCACCAGGTTCTTGCCGATATCATGAAGATCGCCTTTTACGGTACCGATGACAGCCTTTCCTACCGGCTCATTTCCCACTTCCACCAGCTTGGGCTCCAGAATTCCCAGCCCTGCATTCATGGCTCTCGCAGCTACAAGAACCTCAGGTACGAATACTTCGTTGTTCTTAAATTTTGTTCCGACAATCATCATGCCTGACAGCAGTCCTTCATTGAGAATCTCTTTGGGATCCTGTCCTTCATCCAATGCCTGCTGCACCAGCTCCTTTACAATTTTAGCCTTTCCTTTTTGCAGCATTGCAGAGATTTCTGTGATTTCCACCATTTTTTTATCCTCCTCCAAAACTAATTGTTCCGTCCCTTTTGGTTTTTTACGGTTGATCTCATACTATACTTTTTTGAGTCCATCAATTAGGAAAAATTATGGATAGTATGTATTTTTTTAAGGTAACTGTCTCATATTTTATCCTTCAGTGAAATCACAAACCTCATCCCCGGCGGCTGCTCCATTGGCTGAAACGAATAAGGAAGCTCCATCTCCTTTAACAGTGTGTCAACAATATATAACCCCAGCCCATTTCCGCCGTCTTCCCGGTTACGGGCATAATCAGGCCGGTAAAAAGGTTCAAAGACATGCGGTAAAGCCTCTGCCGGAATCGGCGTGCATTCATTTTCTATAATCAGATCCGATTTTCTGAAACAGAGGGAAATTTTGCCGCCCTCTTTCGTATAAGCGACGGCATTGGCGAGAATATTGGATACCGCTTTGCCGAACATCCGCTGCGGCAGAACGGCGCAAAAGCCAGCCGATAAATCCAGCCTGAAAATAAGTCCGCGGGCCTTTGCAATCTGTTCGTACGGCTCACAAAGCGGGAGCAGGAATAAGGATAAATCGGTTTCTGCCAAAGCTTCGCTTTTCATCGGGCTTCCCAGCTTTGAGGTTTCCAGGATCTCCCGTACCATATCCGACAGCTGCTCCGTCATTTCCTTGCATTCCGGCAGATACGTCTCATAATCTCTGTATTTTCCTATGCCCAGAATCATATTTTCCAGCACGGCATTCAGGGCTGTCAATGGGGTTTTGAGCTCATGTGAAGCCGCCCGCAGGAATTCAACCCTGGAGCGTTCCGCCTCCTGAACCCGTTGTTTTTCCATTTCAAGACTTTCGATGGCTGTCAGCAGATTTTGATATAAATCGTTGATATTATCTGCCAGCACGCCGATTTCATCCTGCGCATGGATTTCGCAGACCGCAGTTTTGTCCATCCTCGCCATCCGTTCGGTGACTGCCGAAATATGTTTGACAGGAACCGTGATCTGTTTCGAAAACAGAATGGAACACAGAATGGAAACCAGGATACAGCAGCCGAGTGAGATCGGCAGAACCTTTAAAATCATCTGCTTTATATACGGCGTCAGGTTAATGGAACCGGTGAGCATTGTTTCTGCATGGCTTGTATCCGCCGACAGTTCCAGCGGTACCTGCGGGGTAAGAAAATACAGCAGCGCATGGGCCATGAATACAATAAACAGCAGAAGCCCCAGAGTATAAAAAAATGTTTTTGGATAAAGCTTCAGCTTTTTCATTTTCTCTCCTCATATTTATAGCCGATTCCTTTTACCGTAATGATGCGGTCGAACCTGCATTTTTTGCGCAGATTTTTAACATAGGTGTCAATCGTCCGGTCAAAAATCGGATTATCATCGCCCCACAGCTCATCGAGAATTTGATTTCTGGTAAGAACCAGGCCTTTATGCTCCACAAACAGCCGCAGCAAATCGATCTCCCTTGGTGTCAATTCAATTTTCCCCTCCCTGTCCCAGGCCGAATATCCGGAAAAATCCACTGTGACCTCCCCAAACGTCATCGTATCCGGAATCACGCCTTGCCCGCTTCGTCTGAGCAGCGCCGTGATCCTTTTTCCCAGCAGCACCATGGAAAAGGGTTTGGTAATGTAATCGTCCGCCTGCTCATCAAAGCTTTGCACCTGGGTGTCTTCCTCTTCAATCGCGGTAAGCATGAGGACTGGGAGAAGGCTTGTCCGCCGGATTTCATGTAATACGGCAAGCCCCGTTATTTTGGGAAGCATGATATCTAAAACAGCAAGGTCTATCTTTTTTTCCCTGAAAATTTGTATCGCCTCTGCTCCATCGTAAGCCGGAATCGTCTCATGACCTGCGGATTTCAGATACTCGCAGATGGCCTCGTTTGTTTTTTTATCGTCTTCGACGATCAATAGTGCCGCTATAGGAACACCTCCTGTCCCGGAACATCCGCTCTCAGGCAAGGGCTTACTCTCTGCAGGCTGCCGCCCTTCAGCTTCCATACGATATCCGCCCGCTTTGCCAGTTCTCTGGAATGAGTCACTACAATCACACATCTGTCAAGTTTATGGGCGCTTTCCATTAAAATATCTGTTATTTCGGCCGCCGTATCCTCATCCAGATTGCCTGTGGGTTCATCAGCCAGGATAAAAGGAGCACCGGAGGCCAGTGTACGGGCAATAGCCACCCGCTGCTGCTGCCCGCCGGAGAGCTTCAGCACGCTGCGCCCTGCTTCCTCAGCGGACAGCCCCAGTCTCTTCAGAACCGGCAGGGCATCCTGTCTGGCGGTCAATTTCACATTTTCCACAGGAGTCAGGTAATCGATCAGGTTATAGCTCTGAAAAATCAGAGAAACATGCTGCCGCCGGTGATATTCCAGTCCATGCTCCGCGATATCTTCTCCATCGAACAGGATTTTCCCTTTTGTCGGGGAATCCAGCCCGCCCAGCAGGGACAGAAGCGTTGTTTTGCCTGAACCGGACGGCCCGAGGATCGCGTGCAGCTTTCCCGTTTCAAAGACAGCGTTTATGCCTGATAAGATCATGCTCCCCTTCGTGTAGGAATAAAAAACATCCCTGGTTTCTAAAACAGACATTTGATGTTTCTCCTTTCTTCAGTTCATTTTCGCCAGGATTTCCCCCGGCTTCAGCCGCATGACCGCCGCCGAGGATACCCCCACGGAAAAAACGATGATGGCGAAGCCTATGAGATAAAGCTTAACCATGCTGTCAAGTCCAACAGACACGCTGAGCGGTTCCGGGAAATCCTTATTAGGTATCGGTTCCCCACCGTTTCCGTTGTCGCTAATCACAACATCCGGATCCATGTCACTCTTCCTGGAAACCTGTACCCCATTTTCGCCTTCATCCGGCTCCTGTATGGACTGTTCCCGGGTGTACTGCAGCTGCAGCAGGCTGTTTCCGATCCTGCCTGCGATGAGGCTGCCGGAGAAAAAAGACAATCCAAATGCAATTGCTGCAATTAAGAGCACCTCCGTCAGATATTGGCCGATGATGGAAGCTTTCCCGAAGCCTATGGAAAGCAGTACGCCTGTTTCGTGGATCCTGCTTTTCGCCCACATGGTCAGGATAAGGGACAGTACGACGGCGCTGACCAGCACGATCAGGAGAAGGAAGGAGGTGATCAGTGTTTGGGATTTTTCAAGCGGGGCTGCCGCTGCCAGGTAGGTTTTATTATCAGTCTCCACCTTGTAGGCCCGCCAGTCAATGGCGTCGTTCTCTTTTAGCTGTGAAATGATATCGTCAAGCTGCGCCGGATCATTTACCTCAAATATGACACTTTGAAAGCCTGGCAGGGAATGCGGCAGCCCATCCTGACAGGCCTGAATGCCTGTAAAAATTTGATTTTCCAGTTTATCAAAGGAATTTACGTTGATATACGCCTGTGCCTGCTTCACCACTTCAAATAATCCAATAATTTTAAGCTCTGTTTTTCCGCCGTTCTCCCTGGTCAAAGATAAGCTGTCTCCGATACCCAGGCCGTTTTTTTCAGCCAAATCACTGCTGATGACCGCCACCTGTCCGCCTCCTTCAGGCACATGGCTGCCCTCAATGAGCTTCAGCGTCCCGCTGCGGAAGAAGCTGTTGTTTTCGGTGCCAGTCACAAACCGGCTGTACACCATATCCCTGTATTTATCCTTGACGGGAACGGTGCCGGGAATCACTTCCAGATTCGTGGAAACAAGGCTTTGCGCCATACCGTCATAGCTCTTAATCCCATCCGTTTCCATCACCTTATCTATTATTTCCTGCGTTACGGGACGTTCCGTATAAATTGAAAAATTGCCCTCATCATCTGTCAATCGTTTATAATACGGATTGCTTTCCGAGTAGTCGGGTACTATTTCGAATTCACCGCCCAATGCGTAACGCAAATTAACCTGCGCAATCTGAGCCGCCTTCTCAATGGAAAGCCCCGTCAGCACAAATGTTGCCATTACCAGGAGAATAATGAACAGCAGGATACTTTTCCCTCTTTTTTTGGTGACGTATAAAAACGCCCGTTTAAGAAAACCCATAAAGAACACCTCCATATTTATTGTACGGACAGGATACCATACCAATATGGAGGCTATATGAAATGGATATGGAATAACAAAGATTTAAATTACAAAATCCTCCGAACGAAAATTACTGTAATATCTTCCTTTGACAGCCGTGAATTTCAAGACACAATAATCGGGATCTGTTACGCCTTCCTTGTAATACATGGTGTCGCCTTCCTGCCACAGCATTTCCTTAGCTTCGCTTGTTTCCAGCACTTCTACATTTCCCGCCAGACATACCCCGCGGAAGAAACGGGTATCTACAAAATAAATGCTGGCTTTTGGATTTTCCCTGTAAAATTTCACTTTGTTTGACGAGGTATTTGTATGAAACCAAAACACCTGAATCCCTTCCCGTACCCTCGGCTTCAGCATCGCCTTTGTAACCGGGAACCCTTCATCGTCAATATAACTCATAAAAACCGTGCCGCATTTATCCGCCATATTTCCTATCGTCTGCTCCGGATTTTTCATCATGATAAAAACCTCCTGTTTTTGTTTTTATTCTAACAGGAGGGGATTTGTTTGTACATTACACACTTTTTTGTGTGCACCTATATCAATCCCTTGTTTTTCAGGAATTCCTCCCTGCCATCCTCCTTCATCAGTTCAATTCCAATTTCCTGCATGGCAGCAATGATGTTTAACATTCGTTCCCCTTTCTCTGTGAGTGAATATTTCACTTTAAGGGGATAGCCCTCATACTGTTCTTTCTGCACCATTCCGAAATTCTGCAGCTCTCCAAGCTGCTGCAGCAGCATTTTCTGTCCGATTCCGACGATATCATTCTGAAGGGCCGACGGGGACGCCGCCCCTTTTCCCAACTGCCACAGAATAATGGGCTTCCATTTCCCGCGAATGATATCATGCGTCAATTCCAACGGACAGGTATAACTATTCCGCATTTTCATGTTAACTGCCTCCATTTAATAAAATAATATCCCAGCAGCCCACCACCAATCACGGCAAAGTGAAAGCCCTCAAAGAAAACGCCGCATAGGTTCCCCTACGACGGCGCTGCGCTATTTCCCAAACAAATCGCTGTGAGTGCCTGTGCGGGCAAGCGTCAGCACAAGCACATCGTTTTCCACCCGGTAGACAAGCAGCCAATCCGGAAGTATATGGCACTCCCGGTGGCCGATCCAATCGCCGTTAAGGGCATGGTCTTTGTTCTTTTCCGGCAATACTTCCCCCATTGCCAGAGCTGCAATTATGTCTTCCAGTAAACCGATTTTGAGATTGCGCTTGATTGCCAGCTTATAGTCTTTCTTAAATTGCGTAGTGATAACAACATCGAGTTTGGTTTTCCTCATGCCTTTAAATCTGCGAACAATTCATCTAAATCGGTATAGTGTTTTGCCGATGGGTCTTTCGCAATCCTTTCTGCTTCCAGCATGGCTGCAATGGTCTCTTTGTTCGGGCGTTCCTTTTTAATTTCAAACGGAATCCCGCCTTCACGGAGCGACTGGCGGACAAAAATATTAAATGCCGTGGTTAAATTCATGCCAAGATCGTTGAACAGTTCATCAGCCTGTGCCTTGAGGTCAGCGTCCATACGGATGCTAATGTTTGTGGTAGTTCCAGCCATTCAATCATCTCCTTTCTGGTTGATATTTATAGTATATGCCAATTGCACGAAGAATACAATGCACAGCACGAAAATTAATAATCATTTTAAAGAGTAACTACTCCGGGGATTATTACTGATTAATTTATTTGAGTACCATTTTTTACCTGCAAAATAGACGAGCCCTGCAATCGCAGGCAAAACCGGAGAAATTGCCTGGCCTATGTAAATTCCTGTGAATCCTATTTGAAGGGGGAATGCCAGAAGCCAGCAGACGGGCAGCCGCACCACCACCGCATCCAAAAGAGCATTGCACATGGCGATATTCGCAGCTCCTGCCCCAATCGCAAAGGAGTCGAACGTGTACATGACCGCATATACCAGGCTGTTAACGCTGCAGCAGATACGGAGATACATGACCCCTTCCCTGATAACCTCTGTCCCGGCCGGATCAAAAAGCAGGATAAGGTTTTCCGAAAAAATCTGTACCAATACAACTGCGATAACGGTAACACAAACATTAATCAGCAGTCCGATCTGTGTTGTCTTTTTCACCCTTTCTATATTTTGTGCGCCCATATTCTGCCCCACCATAGTGGTTACGGCCTGCCCGACAGCCCAGCACGGCATCCCCGCAAAGGTATTTATTTTCAGCCCAATACCGGAGGCCGCCGCCACCGAAACGCCAAAGGTATTCAGCATACCGGTGATAATCAGATAAGAAATGTTCACAACTGCCATTTGAACAGCGGTCGGCAAACCAACTTTTAAAATGATGAGCAGCTTATCTTTACGTATGACAAAGCTTTTCAGCTTAAAATCAAATAGAAACCTCTTCCGCTTTAAATGCACCACAGAAATAATGAGAGAGACACCCTGCGAAAAAATAGTTGCGTAAGCCGCCCCCTTTGTTCCCATACCCAGAGGCCCGACCAAAAGCAAATCCAAAATAATATTGACAAGCGCTGCTGCCGCCACAAAAAAGAGCGGGCTTTTGGAATCCCCGAGTCCTTTCATCAGTGAACAAACGGCGTTATAGCCAAAAACAAATATGGTTCCCATACAGATGATTTCCATATAGCTGCAGGCATCTTTCATCGCCTCCGCAGGCACATGAAGAAGGGAAAAAAGAGGGGCGTACAGAAACAGTCCGGCAGCCGTAACAAGGATTGCTGCAAGAAAGGACAGGCTGAATAAAGTACCTATCGTCTCTTTCTGCCCCTGTTCATCCTCCGCTCCCTTATATTGAGCTGCCAGAACCGTTCCGCCCATTGTCACGCCTATACAAATCGAATTGATGATAAAGCCGATCATGGAGGCATTGCTGATAGCGGCAAGACCGTTTTTTCCTACAATACGTCCCACTACCAGCATATCGATAATGCTATATAATGACTGAAGCAGGTTTGCTCCAAATAAGGGAAACGCAAAACGTATCAGCTTTTTGGGAACACTTCCCACCGTTAAATTCTGTTCTTTATTTTCCATTTTTATTTTTCCTTTCAAAATAAGAAAGCAGAGGCCCACACACCCACAGGGGAGGCCTCTGCTTTTCCACACACAATTCTGATAATATTTGTGATGAATAGACAGCAAAAGGCCATAGACAAAACATTGTCTATGGCCGCATATCCAATCTTTGAATTCATTCGAAGGGCAATACAACAAAGGCTCTTAAATCAGAAACTTCTGATCTGAATAGCCCTGCCTCTCAAATAATCCTGTTTATCTGATTGGGCTCCACACAATGTTCTGTCTTACATGCTTGTGCAGAGCCGAGATCAATACAAAACCTTCCGAATAACATTGTGTTCACCCTCTCCTGTTTGATGTCTACATTATAGGCATTTCGTTTACCGCTGTCAATAGGGCTGCCGCATGCCTGTCCTGTCTCTGCATGCCTGCCGCCGCCTGTCCGGCAGAAATGGGACACATGAGTGCTTTCCTTTCAGGTATGGAATTCAGTCCTCTCCGTGATATAAAAACCAGTCGTAATCTGCATAATTAGTAGTTTCTTTTCCGTTGGAGCTGGCATACATTCCAATATATGTACCGGTAAATCCTTCGTTTGTATTGGAGGAAAGAAGACTTCCTTTTACCGGCTTTCCTATGGGACGCCGCTCTGTTTCCTGAAAACCATAGTAAAAGCGGTAGTCTGTTTCACTTCCCTGGATGGACAGGTATATTCTTCCGTCCTCTTCAAGCTCTTTTTCATCAAGCAGTGTACGGATTCCGGATTCTGTCTGGTATAACCGCAGTAAATTGGAATTGTTTATACGGGTTTTTACAAGAGCATAATGGAATCTGTCATCCTGCACCGCCGCAATTCCCGCCTCTTCACCTTCCCCCTGAAGGGTATCACAAGGCTCAAATTCCATTGCTGCCAGTGCCTGGAACACTTTATGCTGCTGTCTTCTGCCTATAAATGCGGGCGTACAGATACTGTGAAGTACCTCTTTTTTCAGGAACAGCCTTAAAAATCCTTTTCTGGCATCTAAAGAAAAGAAGGGCTCCTTACAGGGATGGATGGTATTCCACATAAGGCCTAAAGCGGAAGACTCAAAATTATCACAGGGGATCGGCAACGGGTAGATTACTTCTTCCAGATCAGGCACTCTTTCCGTACTGTTTACCAGTCCATTCTCTGTATCCAAAAGTGGCCAGCCGTCTTCCTCCCAGTGGAAAGGAACGAGGAAGGTCTCTCTCCCCAGATTAAAATGAAAGCCTTCATAGGGGCGGATTCCTAACAGTACCATCCACCACTCTCCCTTTTGTGTCTGCACGATATCCGCATGGCCTACCACAGCGATTTCACTCATTAAGGATACATGACGATGGGAAACAATGGGATTGCGGGGACAGATCTCATAATCGCCGTCAATATTCCTGCATCTTGCCATCATTACACTGTGATTGGTAAAAGTACCTCCTTCCGCAACCAGCAGATAATACCAGCCGTCTTTCTTATAAATATGGGGCGCTTCAATCCACATGCTTCTTGTCTTGCTGCCATCCCAGATAATACTTCGATTACCTTTAAACTGAAAGGTTTCCGGTTCCAGTTCATTTAAGTAGATTCCGTGATGGCCTTCGTAAAGAGGCTCCTCACAAATGAAATTCCCTGTGTACCATATCCTCCCGTCATCATCAAAAAACAGGCTGGAATCAATCCCGTCCGCACCTTGTATAAATATCGGATCGCTCCATGGCCCTGCCGGATCCTTCGCAGTTACGATATAATTATCTCTGCGCGCCTCACGGCCCTCGGAAACAAAGGTATTGATAACATAAAATGTCCCTTCATGATATCGTATCGCAGGAGCCCAGAGTCCCAAAGATGTTTCACAGTTTTTGTAATCCAGCTGCTCCGGACGGTGAATCGCATGCCCTATCTGTTCCCAATGTACCAGATCTCTGCTGTGAAATACCGGCAGCCCCGGGAAATATACAAAGGAGGAGGTCACCATATAGTAATCTTCTCCAACGCGGCAAATGGACGGATCCGGATAAAAGCCGGATAGAATCGGATTCTTGAATGTCTTTGTATTTTTCATTGTCTGTTCCCCTCTCTGCTTTTCATGGACTTTTTACTGCTGATTCCCCATCCCGGACGGAGTGCCGGGATGGCGGTATCTGTAATTATCTTAGCGTCCTCAATATCTCCGTGCCAGTCAGAAAGTGCGGACTTTTTATCAAAAATGGCGGGGTTTAGAGCTTTAAAAATCAATCTCTGTATATTTCTCATCATAGTAAGGCTTTATTCTGATTTTTCCTTTGCTATGCATGCCCATAATCTGAATCCGCTTTTCTACACCGGGTACTAAATCAAAATAGTTATCCTCAAACAGCCAGCCAAATTCATCTCCATCCTCATTTCCAAGGAGTTCGACACAGCGTGCAAATTTTTCTGAGGAAAGAACCAGCATATTCTCCTCTACATGTGCATGAATTCCTGTATCACAGGGGAAATCCAAATGTCGTTCTATATCCACATAATCTATATTTTCTGTCAGCACTTTCCCAGCCTCATCATGAACATAGGCCAACAATATATTTTCCTTACGAAACTGCCCAAACTCATCAAGATAAGTAATCATTTTCGATTCATCCGGTTTTATTACGAATCTTCTGTTCAATTCAGCACTCTTTTTATTTTCCCCCAAAGAAAAGAGTGCTATATTGACACTGCCATTTATTTGTTCAGCCGTATCGTTTACCATCCATACAGAAATTCTGTCATCTATCTGAAAAGAAATCTGAAGAGGGCTATATGCTCTTTTCAATGCATAATATGCCATTTGCGGCTCATTAAAATAATCTATTACTCCATAGGAAATCAGATTGCAGCAGTTATTCAATTTCCATAAAAAATGTCCTTTTGTTCTGCGCTTTCCCATCAAAGAGTCATCTGCTTCCCCTCGCCGAATACGTTCCACATCATATTTTATGTATTCACTATATGAAGCACCCAGATTATGAATTAAAGCTTCCGCATCATCCGCATCATAATAATGCTCCACAGGCCCCACTTTTATCCCCTGTTCTCCACAACTGTGTTCCTCCCATGAACGCGGCCAGGGCAGTCTGTTTTTACGGGTATTCTGTCCGGTATAACCGGAAGGCCATAATTCACTTTCTTCCATCATTCGTCTCATGGTTTTCAACTGGGGAGCTGAAAAACGTGCATTCTCGCTTAAAAAAACAGGATATTTTACCCCGGGAACGTACCATTGGTGCGTATATCCATGGCTGTCCCCTTCTCTGGGATCATTTGCCCATTCTCCGCCGCTCGGACAGTTTATATGATAATATCGATCCGGATCCAGATTTTCGCAGATCTCAGGATAAATTTTTTTAAAAATTTTTTCACCATAGCAGTAAGCACCTGGATACTGAAAATCCCTGGACAATAAAACCTCATTTCCACCGCACCACATAAGGATAGAAGGATGATGTTTCAGCCTGTTCACAAGCCATACTGCTTCTTCCCGGTACAGTTCCAGCATATGCTCTTCCTCATTATACATATTATAGCCCAAATAAAAATCATGCCATAAGAGAATCCCCCTGCGATCACATTCCTCATAGAACTCATCCGGCAATACCTCGCTCTCTCCCCAGATACGCAGAGTATTGCAATTTGCCATTTCCGCTAATGATAAAAGCTGCTCCATACGCTCTTTATGATAACAGCCGCTCATTGTATCCACCTGAGTCAGGTTTGCTCCCCAAAGCTTTACCGCCATCCCATTTATATAAAAATCAAACTGCCCCTTCCTTTCCACTCGGCGAAATCCTATTTTTTTTCTGCTGATATCCAGTAAATCATCTCCCGCCATAAGCCGGATTTCCAGTTCATACAAATTCTGGCTGCCATGGGAACGCGGCCACCACAACATGGGTTCTTCCAAACATATCTCCAATATATGGCTGGCATTTTCCTCTCCCTCTAATACTACTCTTCCTGCCGGATCTTTGATTATATAATGAAGAGTTTCCTTTTCCTGGCTATCATCCCAATAGGAAATTTCCGATATCATTTTCCCCCAGCTAAGAGCAGGATCCATCTGAACTGTGGCAGTTATATCTCTGAAGCCATTTGTGTTCTAACCAAATATGTCCATATATTCCTATTCTTACTAAATCCGGATGAGGACCGGAAAAATCATGGAATCCGGAACGAAATACCCTTGCTTTACAAAAATCAGGAACATATTCACCATATTTTTCCGGCAGTTCTATTTCTTTTAATACCTGCTCAGGAGCCTTAAATTCCAGACGAAGCCGGTTTTCCCCCTTTTGTACTCCGGTCAGTCCTTCTATCCTGCAGGGCATATATGCGCTCTCATTTCTTGCAACCCTTACTCCATTAAAATAAATATCCGCAAAGGTATCCAATCCTTCCAAAATCAAATTCCAGCTCCCGCTGATATCTTCAAGCGAAAAAATCTTCTCATATCTCCAGTCCGATTTTCCAATCCAACGATCATTATTGAAGCCTTTCAGATTAGGATTTTCAATAATCCCTTCCTGTATTAGCGCATCATGTACCTGACATGGAATATGCCTTAATTTGAATATTCTCCCTGACGTTTCATTCCCTTTTGTTTGGCAAAGAGTCCAGTCTTCATCTAACCGTATTCTGTTCATAACAATCTCCTATCTGCAAAATCTGATTTGCTGTACATTCTTCGAATAAGGTGCTTTTACAGATATCGTTCCATGATTCTGTTTACCAAGAATCCTGACATTTTTCGTCATTCCTGGCAGCAAATCAAAATAATTATCGTCAAACAGCCATCCGAATTCATTGCCGTCACAATTTCCTGTAATCTCCACACATCTTGCAAAATGCAAAGCTTTAATACTCAGTACATTCCCTTGAATAGCTACGGAAATCTCTGGATCCTCAAAAGGAAGATGTCTTTCAATATCTACATAATCGATACATGTATATATATCTCTTCCGGCCTTATCCATCAGACGTGCGAAAAGTATACAATCCTTGGAAAAAAATAAATAATGAGCCAGATCATTAACCAATTCACAATCTCCCTGTTCCACACATACGGGAAGGAACTCCCTGCGTTCAAATTGCTCTGTCCTCAAATTGTACAATCCTGTTTCTATCATCCCATGAAAGTCTTCTACCGAATCATTTACAGCATAAAGCCGAAGACTTTCTTCTCTTGAAAATTGAACCATTACCGGAGAAAGGACACGTTTTGTGGCATAGTAGGGGATATAGCCTTCCTGAAAATAATCAATAATAGCACAAAATACCTTTGGCCAGGTATCCAGCAGTTTACACGCCATATATCCTTTACTGCGTTTTGTAAAATCGGCTTTCTCCCGACTCCCTTTTCTTACCTGTTCACCTATCCGCTTAATTGCTGCCCCATAGGATGCCCCGAAACGATAAAGCATACTATCTGCATCTGTTACATCATAATATTCCCAGTAATTTCCGGAATATCTTTCCCCACCGGCCAGTAAATGAATCCTCTGCCTCCAGTTTTCAGGCATAATTCCCTGGCCTGGCCTGGTCACCTTACCATCATAGCCCGGCTCCCATAAGGCTCCCCGAATTATTTTTTCCAGGCTGTATCTGGCCGGAGGTGCTGTTCGGATACTTTCACTGAGAAAATTCGGGTATTCCTGATAAGGATATTCCCATATACATTCGTATGTATGGCTGTCCCCTTCTCTGGGATCGTTTGTCCATTCGCCTCCATACGGTGAATTAACATGATAATATCTCTCCGGATCCAAACGACGAAGCATTTCCGGAAATGCACTTTTTGCTATCCAATCCCCAAAAGGATACTTTCCTATCAATTCAGCTCCCATAATCGTTTCATTTCCTCCGCACCACATGAGAAGTGATGCATGATGCCGAAGCCTTCGTACCAGCACCTCTGCCTCCTTCACACATTTCATACCATATTCTTCATTGTCTGGATAAGCTCCATGCCCCATAAAAAATTCCTGCCAGATGAGTATTCCTCTTCTGTCCGCTTCTTCATAGAATTCATCCGGAAGAGGGATCCCTTCTCCCCAAATCCTCAGAGTGTTCATATTTGCATTTTCCACCATATCAAAAATACGCTCAGCACGTTCTTTCTGATAACAATGTGTATAACCTTGCATGGGATCCATGGAGCCTCCCCAAAGCCGTACTTTTTTACCATTAATAATAAACGCTAACGGTACAGGCATTTCTATCCTTCGAAATCCAACAGTTTTTTCAATTCTGTCTTCTGTCAAAATTTCCCCGGACTTTCTTACAAGCAGTTCAATTGTATAGAGTTCCTGACGGCCAAATCCTATCGGGTTCCATAGTTTTGGATTTTCTATGTAAATGCAGCCCTCTGCACGGTAACCCCCGTCCAATACCTTAGCCTCCACGCAGATATCCTTTATAATACACCCTTCCATTTTTACTAATATTTGAACCTCTGTATTATCCTCGGAGACTCCCTCCACAGCAAATGATATTTCGCCTCTGTCCCCAATAAGTTTCGCCTGAATATTCTCATCAGTGATTTCCATGTCATCCCATGTTTCCAGAATAATATCATCATATACTCCAACCGGGGTAAAGCCTGGCACCGCTCCCTGATAACTGCTTTCATCCGGCCCATTCTTCAGGGGAAAATCATGTAAAGGCTTACGCAGAAGCTTACATTTTAATACGGCATCTTCCAAATATGTCGGCAGTTCTTCATGTGCCAGCCATTCCATCACCCGATGGAATCGAATCAGCAGTGTATTTTGGTCCTGGCATAAATCTGATATTTCTATGGAATCAGGCAAGTAAAAATCATCATGAGAACCAATCTCTTTTCCATTTAAATAAATTGTTGCAAGAGTATCCAAACCTTTAAATATGAGACGGCTCCTCTTTCCTTTTGGTCTTTCGAAGCAGCACCGGTATTCCCATTCATAGTCTGAAATCCATTGAGCTTCCTGGCACCATCCAAGTTTTACCTCTTCCGTAAGGATCTCATGATCCAATAGAATATCCGCCACCTGAGAAGGCATTTTTCTTATGGCAAGCCAATCTGTTTCTGTCGTTCCCACCTGATGGAGTTCCCAGCCTTTATTGAGTTTTATTCTATCCTTTTCCATTTCTCTCTCCTTATATTTTTATCCTTTAACACTTCCTGCGACCAATCCCTGGATCAGATATTTTGATCCAAAAGAAAATAAAATCAATATAGGAATCGTCCCCATTGATAATGCAAGAATCCTGGCGGCATAATCCGTTCTGTATTCACTGCTGATTAATGCAATGGATAATGGGATCGTATATAATTTTTCCTTGCTGATCATTACAAGCGGAGTCATATAATTATTCCATGACCATAGAAAAAGCAGCAAAAAAATAGTAATTAATGCAGGCCTTATAATTGGAATAATTAATCGGAAAAAAATTCCAAACTCCCGACAACCGTCTACTCTGCCGCTTTCTATAATTTCATCCGGTACAGAACTCCCTATGTACTGACGCATCCAGAAAACACCAAATGCATTCGCCATACCAAATACAATTAAGGGAAACAATGTATTATTCAATCCCAGCCACCTCATTTCCAATACATACCCTATCAAACCCAACTGTTCCGGAATAGCAAGAGTGGCTACAATTACCGCAAACAAAAATTTCTTCCCTCTGAATTCAAACTTGGCAAATGCATATCCTGTGAGAGCGCTTATAACCAGTCCTCCGGCCACATGGCATCCCGCCACTACAATACTGTTCCAATAGTACAGAAGAAAATTCTGGCGCATAACAGTCTGAAAATTCTGAACAAAGTATTTCCCAAAAAACAGCTTTACTCCTGTATAAAGATCCTCACTATAATGAGTCCCCATAACTATCATCATATAAAAAGGCAGCAACGCACATACGGACATCATAACCATGAACAGATAAATCGGTATTTTATGAAGTAATTTTATCCTTTTCATCCTTTCACTTCTCCTTTCTTCCTCCAACCAGTCTGAACAGCACTAACGAGGCACCAGCAATTACAAGGAAAAGACAGTAAGCCAGTGCGGAACCATAGCCAAATTCGAAGCTTCTGAAAGACGCTTCATAGAATCTCATTACCACCGTCATAACTGCCCTGTCAGGGCCTCCGATCGGTTGGCTTGCCGAAGAAAACAAAAGCTGCGGCTCGTCGAAAAGTTTAAATCCATTGATCACACTTGTCGTTATTACAAACACGAAAATAGGCCTTAGCAAAGGAATTGTAATCCTTGTAAAACATCCCCACCATTTTGCCCCGTCGATCCTGGCAGCTTCATACAGTTCATCTGGAATAGAGGAAAGACCGGAAAGGAACATGATCATCATATAACCATAATTTTTCCATACAATCATTAAAATAACCACAATTCTGGACGGCCAGGCATTTCCAAGCCAATAGATACTTTCCACTCCAAACAGGTTCAAAAGGGCATTGATTATCCCGCTTTTCCAATCAAACATCAGCTGGAATATAATCCCCACAGCTACCGGAGTAGTTATGTAAGGCAGAAAATTAATCAATTGCAGACCATTCCTTGTCCTTTTAAAGAAATCTTTCAAAAAAGTTGCCATTAGTAAACCAAGAATAATTTGAATAGGCGTACTGATTACTAAAAGAATAATTGTATTCCACAACGACTTGTAGAAGAACTTATCCTGGGTGAATACTCTTTTGTAATTGGCCAGTCCTATGAAAATGACATCGCCGATCCCATCCCATGAGGTGAAACTGACCCCCAATGAAAACAGAATTGGAAAAAGTCCAAAAGCAATATATAACAAAAAATATGGAAGAATCATTAAATACGGTATTTTTTTTCTCGGCATTACGTCACTCTCCTTTTTCAAAAAGGGATCCACCTTGGCAGATCCCTTTTTATTACTCTATTCCGACAAATCAGGCTGTTTTGTAAGCAATTCATCTTTCATAGATTCCAACAGCTTATCAACTGAAACATTTCCGTCCGAAGAAGCATTTATTGTTTTTAATGCCAGGTTATAAACATCATCAATATCCTGGTCATATCTGCTTGGCAATCTTACCCCCTTAATATTAGGCAATACATCCTGCGCAATCACTTTAAGTACGTCCTGTCCTGCAAAAAACTCATCTGGACGGCTGTAAAAACTCTCATCTTCGTATGCAGGTTTATAAGATGTGAAATTTCCTACATAATCCCGATTCAATTCTCCTCCTTTTTCTGTAAGCCAGAAATACTTCAAAAATTCCACAGCCTCTTCCTTATGAACTGCATCTTTCGGTACAGCGCTTACAGTCCCGCCCCAAGGGAACGGTCCGCCGGGAGGAAGCATAAATCCCCACCTTCCTGAACCATCCTTATCATTAGATTTTATTGTAAATTCCAATGACCAATTGGCACAGGGATAAAAAATATCTTCATTGCGGGCGTAAGAAGCACCTTCCTCTGCAGAATTAAAATCTAATACGTCTATCATTCCAACCTGTTTCATCTCCACAAGTTTTTCTAAAATAGGCCTCATGGATGTGTCCAGATTCAGTTTATTATCAACGATAAACGGTTCCGTGGATTGTCCCTTCAATATTTGTCCCGCAGCACCCAAACTGGACAGCATATAGACGGTACCTCCCGATTTGTCCACTACTTCTTTTCCTTTTTCAATAAAGGAATCCCAATCTGAAAGCATTTTTTCCAATTCCTTTGGATCATCCGTTCCCAGAAATTCCTTTGCCAGTTCCCTCTTATAGGCCAGCCCTGCTACAGACGGACATTCCGGGCCAACATAAATTCCGCTTTCGGATGTCTCAAGGGGGATCAGATAATCCATAACCTGACTGGTATCAAAATTATATGGTTCTTTTGTAATATCTTCCCATATATCCAGGGAAAGAAGCTTTCCCCTGTATGTGGCTTCCAGCCATGCGATATCCGGCATTTCTCCTCCACTGGCAAGAGTCGTCTGCAGCTTTTGCGTCATATCCTTACTTTCTACTGCCACGAGATTTACTTCAATTCCTGTATCCTTTGTGAACTCCGCATACATATTTTTGTTATTATCGCTGGTATCCCAGCACCATATGGTAATTTCCCGCCCATCTTCTTTTTTTCCGCCTTCCTCGTTTTCTCCTGCCTGCGAGGAAACAGAGCTTTCCGTAACTTCACCCCCGTTTGTCTGCTGTCCGCCACACCCTGATAGTATGGAGATGCACATGGCCGCACCTAATAAATACGATAAAATCCTTTTACTCATAACTGCCTCCTTTAACTGTTGCACTTGTTTCTTGTTTATGGGTCCAGTATAGACTGTCGTACTCTTCGGAAAAACAAGAGGTTTTTCATTTTTTTTATACTTTTTTATATTATTTAAATTCAAGAAGAAAATATGGAAGCTTATCTATATAAATCTTTACATTAATTTGTTCTTTTTTATATTTTTCTATCATAAAAAGAAAATTGAATTATAGTTCCCCCACCTTCCCTGCTGTTTATAATCAGCGGTCTGCTATTTTTATATATCAGCCGAAGTCTTCCATTCACATTAAATAACCCTATATGATTTTCCACTTTTTCACTTTCCAGTCTGTTTCTTATTTCCATTAACTCTTCCTGGGTACATCCAATCCCATTATCCTCTACGGAAACAGAAATCCATCCTTCCTTTTCCTTTATGGCAATATGCAGAAAGCATGTCTTATCACTGGGCACAATACCATGGAATACACTGTTTTCAACCAGGGGATAAAGAATCATCCGGGGGATTTCCCTCTTCTCCAGTCCAGACTGTATCTGCCAGACAATATCCGGAACATTCCTATAGCACATCTGAAGAACATGCAGATAATTATCAATATATTCTTTTTCCATTTCCACAGTAGTCATCGCCTGCAAATCTGTCCGCAATAATGATTGCAGCAGTTTGATAAAAGCTTTGGTCAAATCAATGATCTCCTCATAGCTGCACTTACGGGCAAGACAAATAATCGCATTAAGCGTATTATAAATAAAATGAGGATTCAGTTGATAAGAAAGCATTTTTAATTGGGCCTCATATTGTTTTTTCTCACTGTCTACAAGCTGCTCTGTATGCTTCTCTATACTTTCCACCATTTTATTGAAAACATCAGCCGCTTCTTCACACTCATCCTGTGAATGAATCTCTATATGTTCTGTTCTGCTTCCCTGTGCCACGCTCTGCATTCCCCGAATCAATGTATCCAATGGTGATATGATACGCATAAGCACAAGCAGCATAAAAGAAAGCATTACCAATAATATCAGTCCTATTGTTACTGCAACCATTGAATTCATCCGTCTGATAACTGTTTCCAAAGCACGATTATCTATTCTATATTCAACCTTCCATCCTGTCTCTCCAATTCTGTCCATATATATTGGATCCATTGCTTCATGTCCGGTAAGACTGTCAAAGACGGTAACTCCTTCCGGCGTAGTAAGCCGCAGATAAAGTTCTTCATCAGACATCAGTGCTGCATCCATATTTTCCGTGTCTAATAAAATAACCAGCTTTCCCAATCCAACCTTAATTCCGTTTTTATCATAAATTTCATTCACATATGCAATTGTATTTTTTTCGCCAATAATTCCATGGTAATCAAAAATATACCGGGGAGTAAAACCCGATATTCTTTCATTTTTCATAAATTCTTTATAGGGTTCTTCTCCCACCAAATCCCTGTAAGTATTTACCATCTCCAATACTTTACCCTGTCCGTCAACGACAAAAATATCCTGAATTAGACCACCATAAAGCATTTGATATTCTTTCAGTTTCTTTTCCATCGTCTGGATCTGAGCAAAAAACATATAACTGTTCTCAGGTTCCTCTATCTTAAAAATATTCTGCACAGTATCATCAAAGGTAATATTCATAGCATATAATGAAATCTCTTCCAATGTATTTACCTCTTGCTCCGATAGATTCAATACCATATCCCTTCTTTTTTCAATCAGGGAGTTTTCGACCAGAGGTTTCATATAGAAATACATAAATCCGCTGGTAACAAGAACACAAAATATAATAGAAATCAGAACGATCCCAAAAATTTTCCAGAATATTCTTGTCCTTGTCCTATATCTTTCATGCATCTTATTTTTCCTCATTCAAATTCTTTGGGATTTTTTCCTGTTTCTTTTTTAAATACCTTGCTGAAATACTGAACGGTCTGATACCCAACCAAATCACTAATCTCATATATCTTCTTATCTCCTTGCCGGAGCAGTTCTTTGGCACGTTCAATCCGAAGACTGGTAACATAACCGGAAAAAGTAATTCCTGTTTCTTTTTTAAATAAATGAGAAAGATAAATAGGGCTTACATCCAATATCACTGCTGCTTCATTCAGTCCCACATCCTCATGATAATGTGCTCTCATATAGGCCATTGCCTCACGTACCTTACGGGAATACTGTTTTTCTGTACACTCCCGCAAAATTTCCAATAAATATCCAAAACGTTCTGCAGTATTGTAAATACTCTCCTGCAGCAGATTTATCTGAACTCTTTCCAACCACTCATCAAATTCAAAAAGTTTTACCTCATATCCTTTTTCCCTGAAATAATAGGATAATTTTACTGTCGCTTTTTTTAAAGTTTCTATACTCTGCGAATCCGCAATATCTTTACTATACAATTCTTCTATTTTTTTCTTTGCATCCGTATATTTTTCTTCTCTTATATCACGGCCTATAAATTCTACTTCAGTCAATATTTTGTCTTTCAACTCAGATGTACACTCATCCGGTTTCTTCTCCAATAAGCAACTGCCTTTCCTGAAAATACGGTACTGAAGAATATCCGCCCCTTCCCTTCTTGCGGCCAGAATATCCCGATTATTGCTTACCTTTCCTCCCACAGCCACTGCAATCTGTGTATTTAATAATTCTCTGAATATATCCTGAACAGACAATACAAAGTCCCTCAAATATCTCTGCTGTTCCATCTGCGAATTGCTGTCAGGAGACTTCAAAAAAATTATATATTCCCTTTCAGATATTTTCAGACAGATAAAACGATAACTTCCCATTTTTTCCGTCAGCATATCCTGTAAATTTTCTTCCCCGATATCATTTCTCATTTTAAGGCGCCAGATATCAAGCAGAATACTTGTGCCAATCCATTGAAAATATGTCCTCCGGGATACAATTTCTGAAGAAGAGGTTTCCGATGTATAAATTCCTCCGTCTCCTTCAGCCAACAGCTTACCGAGATGGGCTCTCACTGTAATATTTTTAATATCCTGTTCTTTTCTGATAGCTTCTACACATTTATTCAATTCCCGCAGCAACATCTTCCGGTCGATTTCATATTTTAATATAAAGGCCTGTGCTCCCATTTCCAAAGCGCGTTTTGCCAGTTCGAACTCTTCATATGCCGTCAACAATATAAATTTAACATCCTGCTCTCTTTTTCTGATTTCTTCAATCATATCCAAACCGGTCATAACAGGCATTTTAATATCTGTCAAAATAATATCCGGCTGGTAACGCAAAGCATACTCCAATCCTATTTTTCCATTTCTGGCAGACGGCAATAACTCAAATCCATGCTGTTCCCATTGAATAAGACCTATAATGTCTTCTCTGGTAATATCCATATCCTCCACAATCAACACCTTAACCATAACCAGACTCCTCCCTCTTACCCCTTAGAAGTTTAAAATCCCCCAGTATTCATTTTGTTTTATTATACAGGGATTGGTAATATATAAACTTATCTCTATTTTACATTTTTTATACTTTTTTGCCATCATGTTCTCTACATTTTAATAGTATGCAGAAGTACTGCTGTACTCCTTATTATCTGTCAGCTAACCTAACCACAATAGTTTTTTAACAAATTTCAAAAAAAAATTGAAACCATATTTTCAATGTGCTATAATGTCACAAACAGTAAGCAGCTGTAAAAATTGGAGAAATTATGGGATTGTTTAGTAAGCATTGCGGCAACGCTATATTTTTAAATCCATATGGTACACCAGAATATAGGTCGAAGGGAAAATTATTTATTTTCTCTTCGATTTTCTAAAATTAACGCCTGTCAACCCGGGCGTTATTGTTTGCCCAAAAGTATCCCTTTTCTCCACGTTTTCACAGAAAGGAGACCCAATTATCATGAGACATTTAATGAATCCCCTGGACTTTTCCGTAGAGGAACTGGACAGGCTTTTTGAGACAGCCAGGGATATCGAAGGCAACATGCCCAAATATGCCCATGCCTGTGAAGGTAAAAAGCTGGCCACCTGCTTTTACGAACCCAGCACCCGGACCAGGCTCAGCTTTGAAGCCGCCATGCTGAATCTCGGAGGCAGTGTACTGGGCTTTTCCGACGCCGCCAGTTCCTCCGCCTCCAAAGGGGAAAGCGTAGCCGATACCATCCGGATCATTTCCTGCTACGCGGATATCTGTGCCATGCGTCATCCCAAGGAAGGAGCTCCTATGGTAGCCGCATCCGTATCCGGTATTCCGGTTATCAACGCCGGTGACGGCGGTCATCAGCATCCCACCCAGACACTGACGGATTTAATGACTATCCGTACCCTGAAGGGACGTCTGGATCGTCTTACCATTGGTCTTTGCGGTGACCTTAAGTTCGGCCGTACCGTGCACTCCCTGATCAACGCCCTTGTCCGTTATGATAATGTACGCTTCATCTTCATCTCTCCTGATGAGCTCCGGGTTCCTGATTATATCACTGAAATGCTGAAAGATAAGGACATCCCCTATGAAGAGGTTATGCAGCTTGAAGAAATCATGCCCCGGCTGGATATTCTTTACATGACCAGAGTACAAAAGGAGCGTTTCTTCAATGAAGAGGATTATGTACGTCTGAAAGACTACTACATTCTGGATAAAGCCAAACTGAATCTCGCTCCCAAGGATATGCTGGTACTCCATCCCCTTCCCAGGGTAAATGAAATTTCCGTTGATGTGGACGATGACCCAAGAGCCGTATACTTTAAGCAGGCCCAGTATGGGGTTTATGTGCGTATGGCTTTGATTCTCACGCTTCTGGGAATTAAGGTTGACTCATAATGCGGCATCTTTACTTGCTAAAAGCCCTCTTATCGGGCGGAAAGGTATATATATGTTAAATGTAGGAAAAATCGAAGAAGGGTTCGTACTAGACCATATAAAGGCGGGAACAAGCCTGTCCATATACCGCCATCTGCAGCTGGACAAGCTGGATTGCACAGTGGCAATCATAAAAAACGCCAGAAGCAATAAAATGGGAAAGAAGGATATCCTGAAGGTGGAATGTGATGTGGATATGATGGATCTGGATGTACTGGCATTCATCGATCACAATATCACTGTTAATATTATTAAAAACGGGGAAATTGTTGAAAAGAAAGAACTCATTCTTCCTAAAGAAATCAAAAATGTCATCCATTGTAAAAATCCCCGCTGCATAACATCTATTGAGCAGGGCCTGCCTCATATCTTTGTTCTTTCAGATGAAAAGAAAGAGATTTATCGGTGTAAGTACTGCGAAGAGAAATTCGACAGGCGTTCCTTGTAAAGAATGGAATTATTAATAAAAACGGGGATGAAAATCCCCGTTTTTTATTGCTCTCTGTTTCAGTATTTGCCAGGGGCTGCTTACGTAACCCCGGTAAACTGCCCTGCCACATCTGCCTCACCCCGGACAGGCTCTTTCCAGCCTTTCATTTTCTTCCTCCACCAGCTTTTTATCCAGCCTCTGAAACAGCACCTGAATTTCGGGAAGCCGGTATCCCGGTTCCACCTGCTGCCTTTTCCATTCCGGTGACAGCTGCAGCCAGCCGCATACCTTTTCGGAAGAAAAAGGAAGAAAGGGATACAACAGCACTGCCAGTCCGGCGATCAGCTGGACACAATTAAACAGGGTATCCGCACAGTCCTTCTGATCCGTATCCCGGGTGATCCAGGGCTGTCTGGAATCAAAATATTTATTCGCTTTCCGTACAAACTCGAATATATCATCCAGTGCATCCTTAAACCTCCCTCTTTCAATCTGCTCTCCCACAGAAACATACAGCCTGTCAGTTTCCGCCTTAAGCTCCTGATTTGGTATTCCTTCCGGCACCGTACCGCCCAGATATTTTTGGATAAATACCAGAGAACGGTTGATAAAATTCCCATATGCGCCCAGCAGTTCACCGTTATGGCTGTTGACAAATTCTCTCCAGGAAAAATCAGCATCCTTCTTTTCCGGCCCGTTTGTCAGCAGATAATATCTCAGGGAATCCCCGTCATATCTGTCCATGATATCTTTTACCCATACGGCATAATTCCGGCTTGTGGATATCTTCTTTCCTTCCAGAGTCAGATATTCACTGGAAATAATTTCATCCGGCAGGCGCCAGCCTTCTCCATTCGCAATCAAAAGCGCGGGCAGAATGATCGTATGAAAGGGAATATTATCTTTTCCGTGTACATAATAATGCCTGATTTCCTTTTTTTCATCTTCCCCCTGCTTTTCCCCGTCCAATCCCCACAGCTGCCTGAACGCTTCCGGATTATCTTTCAGGGCGGCTCTGCTGGAAGACAGATATCCCAGGACATTTTCTGCCCAGATATATATTTTCTTATTCTCATAGGCTGCATGCGGCACTTCGATTCCCCAGTCCAAATCTCTTGTCAGTGCCCTGTCTCTCAGCCCTTCCCTTATATATCTTTCGGAAAAGGTCTGCGCATTTTTTCTCCAGTTTTCATGGCTTTCCACCAAATTTTTCAGTTCCTGTTCCATACGGTCCAGGGCAATAAACAGATGCCTGCTGCTCCGGAAGGAAATTTCAGAACCGCATACGGCACATACGGGATTTTCCAGATTTTCCGCTTCCAGTACCATGCCGCATGCATCACATTGATCGCCCCTCGCTTCACCGCCGCATTCCGGGCAGGTTCCTCTTACAAACCGATCCGCAAGGAAGGAACCGCAGTTTTCGCAATAGGCCTGCGGGACTTCTTTTTCATAAACAAAAGGGCTTTCATACAGCTTTTTGTGGAATTCTTTCACAAACTCCTTATGCTCTTCAGATGAGGTCCGGCCGTAATAGTCATAGCTGAATCCAAGCTTTCTGAAGCATTCCGCAAATTCCCTGTGATAGCGGCTGCTGATCTCCTCCGGTGTTTTCCCTTCCTGTCTGGCCCGGATTGCTACCGGTGTCCCGTGACAGTCACTTCCTGAAACATAACAGACCTTATCTCCGGCCGCCCTGTGGTAACGCGCAAGAACATCCGCAGGAAGCAGGGCCGCGATATGCCCTATATGCAGGGAGCCGTTGGCATATGGCCAGGCTCCGCCAATTAATATATCTCTCAATTTTGTTTCCTCATTTCTTAATTTATAGTGATAACGCGGAACGCCGAATCCGCTGTTTTAAGGCAAAAAAAAACCCTCCTCTCCGAAAAATTTCTTTTTCGGGGACGAGAGCATCGCTTCGTGTTACCACCCCAAATTCGCCTGTTCCTCACGGCACAGGCCTTATCAACTACGGACGAGAAATGATTCATCGATAGTCTATCACGTTAACGGGTGAATCCGTCGCAGCCTGAACCATCAGGTTTTCGGTGCGCAGCTCCGGGACCATGTTCAGCAGCCTTTCCTTCATCCGTTCTCACCACCACAGATTCTCTGTAAAAGCGCCGGCAGCCTACTCTTCCCTTCCATGCTTTTTCCTATAAAATTATGTTTCATTATATGAGCCGGCATTCCTTTTGTCAACCGTCCGGCAGAAGACTTTTTCATTTTCATGCTGCTATATGGATTTGTTATGTATTAATGAGAATCAGCAGTTGGGAAAGGAGAAGGTTTTTTATCGCCTTCTCCTTATCAGATTCCAGGAAACATATATCCTTGTTTGGTTAAAGCCAATATTTCCGCACAATTTCCCTGGCGTCTGTTTCACTGATACAGAACCGTTGTTTTATCTTTAACACAGTCTCATCAAAGCTGACCCCCAGTTCTCTGCAGGTTTCGACAATTCCCTTTTCGATTCCCCGTTCCATTCCTTTTCTGATTCCATCCTCTACCAGCATTTCTCCTAATTTAGTCATCGCTATCATCTCCTTTACTCTGCCCAACTCCGTTTCCGTTAAAAATTTATCCGCCAGAGTATACAAAACAGCCTGCATTTTATTCAATTCCAATTCAGTCAGGACTTCTCCGGCTTTTTGGATTATTCTCAGGCTTTTGATAATCCGTTCTTCAATCCTCAGACTGCCTGACATAAGAGGTGTCAACAGGAGAGGAACCAGATCCGCCTTTGTCAGTTCCTCTCCCTGTTCCGCTTTTTCTTTCAGTCGTCTGAACAACCGGTCTGCGTTCTTACCCTTTAACTGAACAGTCTTCACTCGATAAAGATTAATTCCTGTTCTTAATACCGACCGGGGATGCCTGATTTTCGCCGAACAGATCACATAGGTGATTACTTCAACATGATTTGCCCGGCTGACAGCTGCCTCGTATTCCCGGAACCGTTCCAGATCTTCTTTGGTAACAGCATCGCTTTCGAATTCCAGATGTATCCAGGCGGCATCCGTCATTACATAATTAAAATCCTGGTACATTTGCCGCGCTTCAAGCATTACTGTCTCGGTAGGCGCAATATAACCGGCCACCCCCTTAATGCCGAGAAGCGGCATCAGTTCTTCACCGAAATATTGAGCAGCTGTTTTCAGAGCCAAATCTTCATGGTGAATGGAATTCTTACCTGGAGCTTTCTTCTCCGTTTGTCCTTTATTTACCTTTTTCGTGCGTTTTTTCACACAGCCTCCTGTTCCGTAAGCCATGTGTAAAATCCTGTCTTTCATATAATTATAACTGATAATCCGACACCGGGCAACCGTATCTTACATGCTGATCTGTTAATATTGACCATATTTCATTATTACACAGAATTTTATCTCTTAAGATATATGTTGAGTAATTGTCCGATTCGGACAGAAAATTGAAATGCTGATAAAAAAGATTTACCGATTGGGACAGCTGTTTATGACAGGCAGGAGCTTACACAAAGTTCCGGCTGCCGGTGTTTTTTATTATATCAATTGCCAGAGGTAATGTAAATATTTTACAGTAGTTATTTGCTGATAAACATTCTTGAAGCTTATTGTTCATACCGCACCGTACTTTGCTGCAATTAAAGTGCAAAATCCTGTTTTATAAGTGAAATTATTGATTTTATGTCAGAAATTGCCTATAATTAAATACAAATATAACAAAATTTTATAAAATCAAGTATATTTTATACTCATTTTACAATCGAACATATTTACGGTATAATCTTTTTTATATTCCGTTTCCTTGAATCAGGATAGGTACGCAGGAAGGATGAATGATATGACCTCTCAGGAAAGTTGCTGCAAAATAGTAGATTTCCAGGAATATCTTGGAAAAAAGGAATTGGAACTTCAGATGAAACAAATAGTAAATCGGGAAATTATGGTTATTGTCCCCACCCAGTTATCGCAGATTGTATCCGTAGGGAAGAAGCTGCTGCTTGGTGAAACGGTAATCCTGAACCTGAATTATCTTGATGCGGAAACAACGCAGAGATTCATGGATTTTGTATGCGGCATCTGTTATACCGTAAATGGAATTCTCACCTGTATATCTGCAGGTATTTATATTGCCAGTGTGGATGACTACATTGACACTGCCATGACAGAATCAAAAAACTAGAGGAGACAGGCTGAAAATATGATTCGAATTGCAATATGTGACGATAACAGGAACGATGCCCAAGACACAAAATCCCTGCTGATGTCCTTTATGGAGGAGAATGCGGCTGCCGCTTTCCAGGTAAAGGTATTTTCTTCCGCGGCCCAGCTGCTGGCCTCCATGTCCAGTGAGCCTCCTTACCATTTATATCTGCTTGATATCCTTATGCCGGACCGTAATGGTATTGATCTGGGGCGTGAAATACATAATTATAATCCTTCTTCACTGGTTATTTATCTTTCCTCCTCGCCGGACTTTGCCATGGATGCCTTTCATGTCTTCGCCTTCCAGTATATCGTGAAGCCCGTCACAAAGGCCAATCTCTTCCCTATCCTCTCAGAAGCTCTTCTGCATCTGAAGGATACCGACACGAGCTTCTTCCTTTTAAAAACAAAAACCGGTATCATGAGGCTGGAATGCTCCAAAATTATGTATGTGGAATACCTGAATCATATGATTGTGGTGAATATGGAGGATGAAAGCATATATAACAGCATTACCATGAGAAATAACTTTGATGAAATTGTAAAGCCTCTTACAAAGCTTCCTTTTTTTATAAAACCGCACAAGGCATTTCTGCTTAACATGAGTTATGTTATCTGTCTTCAGGGCAGGGACTTTACCCTGAAAAATTCCACGCTTATTCCTATATCAAGGAATAATTATGCAGCCATCAAAAAGCTGTACATCGACTTTATGCTTAATAAGGGATATGAGGGTAAATACGATGATTTATAGAGATTTATCCATTCTGTGGTGTTTAATTAATATTCTGTTTATCTTCAGCCAGCTTTACGAATCCAGGTTTCCAGGGAAGAAAACATTCTTCCTTAACCTGATTTGTATGGGCGGGCTCATTATACTGAATATGATTCTTGTCCTGAAGATGGGTGTCATCTGGATGGGAAAATATTTTATTCTTACCTGTACAATACCAAGCTTTTTTTATTTCTTTTATACGTCAAAAGATCGGAACGGGCGTTTCTTTTTCACGTTCTGTCTTGCAGATATTATGGGCTTCTGGATCATGGCAGTTTCCAATCTGATTTCTTATGCCTTCGGGGAAAACTTCCTGCTGATGTTCCTTCTGCGCATATTCATGTTTCTTCTGCTGGAATATTTCGTAGTGCGTTATGTAAAAAAGCCCTATCATCTGATTCTGCAGTTCGTAAAAAAGGGCTGGGGCGGTTTTGCCTTCGCATCAGGTCTGTTCTATCTTTTTTTTGCCCTTATGTCGGGATGGCCCACAAGAATAACGGAACGCCCTCAGGAGCTGCCTTCCTTTATACTGCTTCTGCTCATCATTCCTACCGTATATTTAACCATTTTCGCCCTGCTGTATTATCAGTGCAGGCTGGATACCATGCTGCAGAATGAAGCCATCCTCCAATCCCAGCTTACCGGGTTCCGACATCAGCTTCAGATATTCCAGGAAGCAGAAGAAAAAAATAAAATCCTGCGTCATGATCTGCGTCACTATATGAATCAGCTTTCGGTCTGTCTTAATGACGGCAATCTTCAGGCCGCCCAAAGCTATCTGCAGCATTTTGAGGAGTTGTGCAGCGTTTCTGCGGTGACTTGTTTCTGCAAAAATCCCACCATGAATTCCACCCTTTCTTATTATGCTTCCAGGGCAGAGGAACTTGGCATCCGTGTAAATATTAATTTTAAGGCAGACTGTAAAAATCTTTCCGATGAAACCGAATTTTCCATCATGATGGCCAACGCTTTTGAAAACGCCATAAACGGTTGTTTAAAAGTACCGGAGGCCAGGAAACGGGAAATAAGGCTGATCTGCCTGGAGGAATACCAGCTGCTGTTCGCAATCACAAATACCTGTGAGGAAAAGACTGTTCTTTTTGATGAGAACCATATTCCGATATCAGGCAGTCCCGGGCATGGCATCGGAACCCGCAGCATCCTGGCTTATGCCCACAAAAATAATGCAGCCGTGGATTATCAGCTGGAAAAAGGCTTTTTCAAACTGCGTATTCTCTTCCCGCCCGCTCCTGAATCCATGAAGCAGCCCGGTTAAGCCCCGGCCCTGTTTTTCAGAAGGAAAAAAAGGAACCTTTTACTGCTTACAGCTGACGTAAAACGCCGCAAGCCCCTGCCGCAATGTTTTTCCGCTGCGGCAGGGGCTTGCGTATTTTATGAAATTCAGAACCTCCAGGCTGTTCTCATTCTTTCATATGCTTCTTTCAGAAGGCTTCTGGGAGATGCCAGATTCAGACGGATGTAACCACGGCCCGCTTCACCGAATATGCTTCCCATATACACGGATACGTTGGCTTCCTTAAGGAACCACTGCTCCAGTTCTTCTTCACTCATGCCGGTTCTTGTATAATCTATCCACAGCAGATAGGTACCTTCCCTTGGCAGGATATGAAACGCTTCGAAATGCTTGGCAAAATAATCTCTTGTGAATTTTTCATTTTCATCAATATATTTTTTTACCGCCTCATACCATTCATCGCATTCCGTATAGGCTTTCTCTACGGCCGTAACCGCAAAGATGGTAGGGTTATGCATGCCGATACGGTCTATGGTGGCCGCTATCTGCTCTCTCAGCTCCCGGTTGGGAATGATCATATAGGAAACAATGACGCCGGGTATATTGAAGGTTTTGGCCGGCGAGGTTGCCAGAATCAGCCTTTCATTTATGTCTTCTGTCGCGGAAAGGAAGGTATTATGCTTCACTCCTTCTGCCGTCAGGTCTCCGTGGATTTCATCGGAAAACAGAATCAGATCATTCTTTTTACAGAATTCAGCCGTCCGGATCAGTTCTTCTTTTGTCCAGGAGCGTCCGGTAGGATTATGAGGATTGCACATAATCAGCATTTTAGTCCTCTCATCCACCAGGCTCTCCATATGGTCAAAGTCCAGTTCATATCTGTCTGCGTTTCTTGACAGCGGGCTGGAAAGCATCCTTCTGTCATTTTTGATAATGGCGCTCTGGAGCGGTCCGTAGGCAGGGGTATTCATGATAACCCCGTCCCCTTTTTCCGTATAGGTGTCCACGCAGATACTGGAAGCGATATTGATTCTGGGGCAGAATACGATCCATTCTCTCGGTATCTCCAGCCCGTACTGCTTCCTGTACCAGCGCTGTATGCTTTCAAAAAATTTATCACTTAAATCAGTATAGCCTAAAACTCCCATGTCCAGGACATCACGAAGTCCGTCTAAAATCGGATCCGGCGCCTTGAAATCCATGTCAGCCACGCCGAGGTGGATCATGTCCTTCCGGCCGTATTTTTGGTCCATGGTATCCCATTTGCCGCAATTTGTATTTCTGCGGTCCGTCATGGTATCAAAATCATATTGCATTCCCATAGAAAACCTCCTCCTGGAATGGTTCTTATGCAGCCTCGTCTTCCTTCTGAAGGGCAAGGTATTCATCGTAATATTCATCGCCGGGTTTAATCTTGGCGATTCCGAATCCGGTAAAGCCCCAGATAATGGCGAAAATCACACCTGTATAGCAAAGGATGGCCCAGGGCAGGTAGGTCAGGGTAGGCACGCCCAGTGTGGTAGCCATGTAAACGCCCGCTGCTGTCCAGGGCACGATGGGTTCCACTACAGTAGCGGAGTCTTCCAGCGTTCTGGAAAGATTTTTGGGCTGCAGTCCCTTCTTGATATATGTCTTTGCGAACATTTCGCCGGGAACCAGAATGGAAAGCTGTCCGTTGCTGGTTACGAAAACTGCGGTAATACAGGAAACGATTGTGGATACAATCAGGCCGCCCGTGCTCTTAACGGATTTCATGAGCTTGTTCAGCACGATATCCAGGGAACCGGTAACTGCCAGGGTACCCGCAAAGCCATAAGCACAGAATGCGATGAGAACGGTATTCAGCATGGAAAGCATACCGCCGCGTTCCAGCAGCCTCGGGATATCAGGAATCAGAGCCGCTGCATCAAAACCTGCTTTGGTTACCATGTCAAGGCTGAAGCCGCTGATGGCTGCCGTAAAGCACTGCTGAAGGGAAAATCCCTGGAATATGGTAGCGTTGAAGAATGCAACCACACTGGAAATCAGCATAACCGGAATCGTGGGTTTCTTGCGGATGGAGCCGTAAAGTACAATAACAGGAGGCAGAATTACCAGCGGATTGAACTTGAACATTCCGTCAAGGGTGGCAAGTATGGTTTCCACTTTTTCAGGAGTGGCAACTGTTCCGCCGCCTGCCAGAGAAAAGCCGGCTATCGTATAGACGATGAGACAGATAATACAGCCGGGAATCGTTGTGTAAAACATATGTCCGATATGGTCGTACAGCTTTGCGCCCGCCGCAATGGGAGCGAGGTTTGTGGTATCGGAAAGCGGAGACATTTTGTCACCGAAATACGCACCGGAAACCACGGCGCCCGCCACCAGAGGAAGAGGCGCGCCCATGCCTGCCGCAACACCCATCAGCGCCACACCGATGGTTCCTGCGGAACCCCAGGAGGTACCGGTACACAGGGATACCACTGCCGTTACCAGGAACGAGGTCACTGCAATGTAGCGGGGGCTGATAATTTTCAGTCCGTAATATACCATCATAGGGATGGTGCCGCCAATCATCCAGGAACCGATCAGAAAACCTACAATAATCAAAATAAAAATCGCGGGCATTGTCTTGGAAAGCTTACCTACGATGGAATTCATGATATCATCCCAGGTATATCCCAAAGCAACGGCGATCACAGCCGCCACGGCCGCGGAAACAAGCATCAGTACCTCAGGGCTTAAGCCCATAACCGCATATCCAACACCCAGCAGCAGTATCATGGCCAGAATCGGCAGCACCGCCAGGAAAAAGGTCGGTTTCTTTTTTTCTCTTACTTTTTTTTCACCCATATTAGATCCTCCTTGTTTTGCGTAGCAAAATGCGAGACCTCTGTCGAGCAGAGGATTCTCCCCTCTTAATGCGAATTACGCATTTCCTTCCAATTACTTTTCAACCTCAGCAATAACTTCCACTTCACACAAAACATTTTTAGGGAGCGTTTTTACAGCAACACAGGAACGGGCCGGTTTCTCTGTAAAGTATTTCCCGTATACTTCATTAAATGCGGCGAAGTCACCCATATCACTTAAGAAGCAGGTTGTTTTGATTACGGACGCGAAATCGGTTCCCGCTTCCTTCAGTACCGCGCCCACGTTCTTCATGACCTGTTCCGCCTGAACGGTAATGTCTCCCTGGACAACCTCCCCTGTAGCCGGGTCCACCGGGATTTGTCCTGAACTGAACAAAAGTTCATTGAACAGGATAGCCTGGGAATAAGGACCAATTGCCGCAGGGGCATTTGATGTGTAAATTTTTTTCAGCATTTCTTCCACCTCTTTCTTTGTTTTCTCTTGATGATTGCATTATATCAATAAAATATATTTTAGTCAATACACTTTTGTTTATTTATATTGTATATTGAATAAAATTTTTTTCACTTATTTATTGCACATTTACCCACAGTATTTTATAATGATAAAAAAGGCATAATGAAATTTATTTCACTTGAATTCAGAAAGGTACCGGTGATTCTATGGATATTCCTTATATTGAACTGACTGCTACAGACAGGCAGATACTTAACTCCTACGCCCTCATGCTGGACGGACTGGGCGCGTATCTGGGCGAGGGCTACGAGCTTGTGCTCCACAGCCTGGAAAGCCTGGATCATTCTGTTATAAAAATCATCAACGGACATTATACGGGGCGGAAAGAAGGCTCTCCCATCACCGATCTGGCCCTGAAAATGCTGGGAGAACTGGAAAGGGATCCGGCGCGCACCGTGTCTCCTTATTTTAATAAGAACAAATCCGGCGCGCTCCTGCGTTCCTGCACCATCCCGATAACCGGGGAGCATGGCAGGATCATAGGGCTGCTATGCATGAATTTCCATATGGAAAGCCCTCTCTCCACTCTTCTGCAGAACTTTATTCCTCCTCAGGAAAACATTTCTGCTTCACAGCCACCTGCGGAAACCTTTTCGGATAATATAGACGACTTGATTTTATCCGCCCTGACGGAAACCCGCGAAGCCGTTTACAGTGACTCCGCCATTTCCTCCGCCAACAAGAATAAGGAAATAGTGCTCCAGCTTTACCAGAGGGGGATTTTCAATCTGAAGGACGCGGTTATCAAGGTGGCGGAGCAGCTGAATATTTCCAAAAATACCGTTTACATGCATATCCGTAACTTTAAAAACCAATTATAAGAAAAATATTTTTTGAGCAAATCTTGAGATCTTCACGGCATAATAAAAAGAAACGGGAAGGAAGGCAGTAATATGAGCGGTAAAATCCTGATTGCGGATGATGAAAAGGGACTTGTTTCCATGATGAAGGCTTATTTTGAATTATCCGGTTACCAGGTTCTTACGGCCTGCGGCGGAAATGAGGCATTGAAAAAGACCGCCTGCGGCCCGGACATTATCCTTCTGGACATCAATATGCCGGATATGGACGGTTTTACTGTCTGTCAGCGTATCCGGGAGCATGTCTCCTGCCCTATCCTGTTTTTAACAGCCCGTGTGGAAACCGGCGATAAAATCAAAGGCTTTACCTCCGGCGCCGATGATTATATTGTAAAGCCTTTTGATCTGGAGGAGCTGGGAGCCAGAGTCGCTGCCCACCTGCGCAGGGAAACACGCATAAAGAAACAGAATGTCCTGCGTTTTTTCGGAGAAATGTCCATCGACTATTCAGGACATCAGCTTCAAATCGGAGAAAACCCTATTGTACTCTCCCGAACGGAATTCGCCATTGTTGAGCTTCTGTCCCTGAATGCAGGGCAGGTATTTGACCGGGAACGCATTTATGAATCCGTCTGGGGGCTGGAAGGCGCAGGAAGCAGCGACACTGTTATGGAACACATCCGCAAAATACGCGCCAAGCTCTCGGCATATACTGACCACAATTACATTGAAACCGTCTGGGGGATTGGCTATAAATGGAATGGATAAAGAAAAAGAATCTGAAACAGTCATTTTTTATTATAACCTGCTTTTTTCTCTGTGCCGGTCTTCTGCTGGCGGGACTGTCCTTCTTTCTGTGTACCGGATTGGAACATAAGCTATCCGGCTCCGCAGGTATCGCCATTTCCCTGGAGGATAACAACAGCTTCTCTTCTGTCCCTCTGGAAGAGAATCCTTCTTCCTTCGAACGCAACGCCGCGCGTATTCTTACTGTCCTTCAGTTCGTCCTGCCCGCCTTCTGGGTCGTTTTATCCCTGCTCCTTGCGGATATCGTATTCTATAACCTGAAAATAAGACGTTCCCTTGCCCTGCTGCAGGAAGGCGCCGAGCGGATCTGCAGGCAGGATCTTGATTTTGCCATAGAACCGGTTTCCGGGGATGAGCTGGGACTGCTCTGCCGCTCCTTCGAGGCCATGCGTTCGGAATTAAAAACCAGCAAGCTGACACTCTGGCGGCAAATGGAGGAACAAAAAAGGCTGAATACGGCTTTTTCCCACGATTTGAAAAATCCGGTTACCGTTCTGAAGGGTTCCGTCCTGCTCCTTCAGAAGGGATTGGATCCCGCACGTCCGAATCCGAAGCTGCAGCAGGATTCCCTTGACTTAATCCTGCAGTATACCGGAAGGATTGAAGACTATATCAATGCCATGAGCCACACCCGGGAAATGGAAGCGCTGGACTGCTGTCCGGTTCCTGTCGGCAGCCATGAATTGTATTCCATCCTGAAAAAAAGCCTTCCCATTCTGGCTGAGGGTTCCGGAAAACAGCTGGATATAAGGCAATCAGGAGAATCCCGGAAAATGGAAATTGACCGGCAGTTTTTTTATAACACCGCAGAAAACCTTTTCTGTAACGCCCTGCGCTATGCTGATTCACAGATAACAGTGGATATTTCCGGCAGGGACGGATTTCTTTTCCTAACAGTCACGGATGACGGCCCCGGATACCCTGCTTCTGTCCTGCAAAAGGGACCTGCATTCTTTCTCCGGGACGACACATCCGGAAACGGGCATCTGGGAGTCGGCCTCGCCGTCTGCAGGCTCCTGTGCGAAAAGCATGGCGGAAGCTTAACACTGGAAAACCTGCAGCCAGGAGCAAAGGCCACCGCGGTTTTCAAGAGCAGGAATTCTTGAGCGTTTCTTGAGAATTGTCATATATACTCTCTTTATCAATCGATAAGGAGAGTTTTTTTATGGACATTACAGTAAATGAAATCACAAAAGTTTATGGCACGGCTGAGAACCGGGTGACAGCGCTGAAGCCTGCAAGCATGGAGATACACAAGGGAGATTTTATCTCCATCATGGGCCCGTCAGGAAGCGGGAAAAGCACTCTCCTGCACATCATAAGCGGTCTGGATTCTCCCACTGCCGGGATGGTAACCTATGACAGAACCGATATCCATCATGGATCGGATAAAGAGCTTTCCGCCTTCCGCCGCCGGAAAATCGGATTTGTATTCCAACAGTTCCACCTGCTTCCCGTTCTGACGGCAAGAGAAAATATCTTAATGCCTCTATTGCTGGACAAGGTGCGCCCGGATGAAGGACACCTCATGCAGATTGCCGGATTTCTGGGGCTTCAGGACCGTCTGTCCCATCTTCCTCACGAGCTCTCAGGAGGCCAGCAGCAGCGTGTGGCCATCGCACGAGCCCTGATCGCCGATCCGGAGGTCATTTTTGCTGATGAGCCCACAGGAAATCTGGACAGCAAAAGCGGCGGTGAAGTAATGGAAATGCTTTGCGAGATTCAGAAGAAACTGGACAAAACCCTTATCGTCATCACTCACGACAAACAGCTGGCAGGAATGGCCCAGCGCCGATTTACTATTGTTGACGGCAAACTCAGAGAGGAGGCGGAATCATGAAATCTTATCTCTCCCTTGCATGGAAACAGCTGAAGGCGGAAAAAATCACTTCGCTGCTTATTTTATCCGCCCTTATCCTTTCCACAGTCACTGCCACTGCCGCAGGAGCATCCATTGGTATATTACAGTCCATGCGGGTACGACAGGCTGAGGGCCTGAACGGAAACCGCTATGCCACCTTCCATCAGCTGACCGAAGAGCAGATGCTGCGCCTGTCTGAAGATTCCCGCCTCACCGATGTGGGAAGCATTCTTCAGCTTGGCAATACCCGGCTTGGAAGCAGCAGCCTTACCCTCTTTTTACGGGAATACCGCGGAAATGCCCTGGCCGCCTATCCCTCCATCGGCAGAATCAAAGAAGGGCGTCTTCCTTCCCGCGCCGGAGAAATCGCCCTTTCCGAGGATGTACTGCAGTATCTTGGCGCTGGGAAAAAGCCGGGGGACACCCTCACCCTGTCTTTATCCGTCAGTCTGAAAACAGATGATCAGCCGCCATATGAATACACACATACCTTCACATTAACAGGCATCCTGGAAAATGATTATCTTGGCTATTCAACAGGCACTATGACAGCCCTGGCCGGAGAAGGCAGCGCAGCCGCCCTTCTTCCGGAACGTTATCTTTTGTACTCCACCGACTTTAAAACCAAAAGTATCGGGGACTTCCAGTCCACCATCGATGATTTGGCCTCTCAGCTTTCTTTGGATAAGGACAACATCCAGTACAACTGGGTACTTCTTGATGCCCTTGGCATCGATTATACCGAAAAAGGAAGCTCCGATACAGGAAACGGTTTTCCCTTTATGGCTGCAGCCTGCATTTTGACAGGGGGCCTTGTCCTTCTTGCCGCAGGGCTTGTGATTTATAATATCCTGAAGGTTTCCGTCGCAAAGAGGATTCAGGAATACGGAACTCTCCGGGCCATGGGAAGCGAACGGGGACAGCTTTATAGGCTGGTAACCCTCCAGCTGCTGATACTCTTTGTCATCGGGCTGCCGCCGGGAGTTCTTGCAGGTTCGCTTTCCGCAAAGGGAATCCTTATCGCAGCTTCCGGCCTTCTCAATCCCAGCCTGTTCCTGGCCGAAAGCACGCAGGAATTGAATACAGTCATTTCCGGCAGCAGTACAGGAATGCTGCTTCCTATCCTGGCAGGCGTTGGAATCACCCTCCTCTTTTCCCTTATCGCCGCTTTTCCGGCCGCTCGGTATGCTTCCCTTGTTTCTCCGGTAGAAGCTATGTCCGGTGATGCTGTAAAGGTAAGAAGGCCCCGCCGGAAGTCCGGTAAGATCCGCTGTTTTGAAGCCTTTTATGCCAGACTGAACATAACACGCAGCCGGGGACGTTCCCTGATTACCATTCTTTCCATAATAATGAGCATCACTGTATATGTCGCCCTTCAAAGCTTCAGCGTGCTGCTGGATACAAGCCGTGCGGTACAGGAAATGCATACGGGAGATTACGCGGTGACGAATGAAACAGGCGGGATCCTGCCGGAAGCGGTGACGGAACTGAAAAAAAGGGACGAAGTAAAGGAATTATATACAACTAAGCTGTCCATATATACCTGGAACAAAGACGGAAGCTTTCCTCTCCCGCTTGATTTCCCCCTGCAGTCCTGGGAAACCTTTCAGATTGCAGGAATTGATGACAGCCGTCTGGAGGAATTCCTGTCCGGCCTCTCTGACCAGGCCGCGGAAGAGGTGAAAAACGGCACAGCCTGTCTGATACACAACCCGATACCGTTCTCCTTTGAAGGGCAGACCGCC
>ERZ826764.658-NODE-658-length-47319-cov-4.499492_pt1 | contig 47319 bp, 54 predicted proteins | sample MGYA00519870_ERZ826764 | MGnify/ENA primary metagenome ERZ826764 (study PRJEB31778, sample SAMEA3449239) | human gut metagenome | biome: human gut; feature: human-associated habitat; material: faeces | place: United Kingdom | collected 2010/2012 ...
AATTTGCTGACAAAATTCCGAAAAAAAGAAGATTTTGTCAGCACCGGAAGATCTGCTTCTCCTCACGCCTGCACCGGACGAAAAGAAAAAGTAAAAAAACCCAGACGATCATACAATCTGTCCGGGGTTTGTCTACGGTCTGCGGACCGGTTCAGATGAAGACATCTGAACCGGCCCGATGTTTTCCATGCGTACTGGATGACTTGCCGCGTCGATTTGCCATCGGCATTATCATTTCCCTAACAAAGTTTCCCATTGGTCCGGCTTAAAACCTACAAGGACTTTATCTTCCGCAATCACCAAAGGCCTCTTGACCAGCATGCCATCAGTGGCCAAAAGTCTCAATTTCTCCTCTTCAGTCATAGTTTCAAGCTTGTCCTTAAGTCCCATGGACTTATATAACATGCCGCTGGTATTGAAAAATCTGCGAAGAGGCAGCCCGCTTTTCTCATGCCAAGCTTTAAGCTCCTCATACGTAGGATTTTGCTCCTTAATATGCCTGTCTTCGTACTCCAGGCCGTTTTCATCTAACCACTTTTTAGCCTTCTGGCACGTGGAGCATTTAGGATATTCAACAAACAACATTTCCATCATCCTTTCTCCGTGAACGGTAAAATTTAAGTCTTAAAAATTAAGAATCAATAAAAATTAAGCACTAATAAATATCAGCAAAACAGTGGGTCGCCGACAAACTATAATACTTTCGGCAATATTATGTTTGCTGCCCCCGGCACTACTTCCATAGCGACTTCCTCTGCGTCTACTATCTCACCGTCGGTGCACAGCCTCATAGTTTTCGAAAGCGGTGTTATCACTGCTTTTTTGCATTGTTTGAAATAAATTATCCTGTCGATATTATCAAGCTCCAGATGTGTCCCTTTAGCGTAATAAGGGAACTTACCTATGAACTCTCTCCTCGAAACGTTATATATGATGTTGACATCCATCAGGCCGTCTTTCATATCTGCTTTAGGGGAACTCTTAACGCCCCCTCCGCAATATGAACCGTTAGCCAATGCCGTCAGCAGCAGTGGTCCCTGGTGAACAAGCTGATCGTCCAATTGAATTTTAAGATCAGCTCCTTTTTTCTTGACCAAAATGCCTACCACTGCAGCCATGTAAGCCACGCTCCCAGTAAGCAAGGGATACTGTTTGAGACGCCCTGCCAAATCCACCACATTACAGTCGAAACCTATGTTGAACATGTTAGCGCAATAGCGCTGCTGCACACGACCGTCGAGGATGCCTTCATATCTTATCAGGTCTATCTTTATTACTTCTCCTTTTAGCTGAGCCTCTACGTCCATAAAATCTCCCGCGTCAGGAAAGTTTCTGACGAAATCATTTCCCGTGCCTATGGGCATAACCCCCACCGAAGCGTTTTCATATCCAACCGCTCCGTTGAGTATTTCGTTAAGGGTGCCGTCGCCTCCGCAGGCAATAAATCTTATTTCTTCACCTTTATCTAAAGTTTCAGAAGCTGCCATCTTCGCAAAGCTTTCTGCATCTCCTACGCTTTTTGTAAGATAAAAACCAGCAGGAATGCCTGTGCTTTCAGCCACACGGTTTATCCTGTCTTTTAGCTTATCTATGCCTTTTCCTTTGCCTGCTTGCGGGTTAACAACAAAAATTATCTTCATAAAACCATATACCACTATCTAAGTTAAAATTTTGCATATAAAACATATAAATATTTTACATTTTTTACGGCATAAATCAACTGCTACTTTTATTTTGCTTTTTTCTGGGTTATAATATTTAAAGTAAATTTTATATCGGGAGGCAATTATGGACTCAAGAATTGAAAAGCTTTCAAGCGTTCTCACTGCTTATTCATGCGACTTGAAAAAGGGTGAGAAAGTTCTAATAGACTACGAAGGTGAATGCTGCCGCCCTCTGGTAAGGCAACTGATTAAAGATGCGTACAAACTGGGCGCCAAACCTTATGTAAACCACAGGGACAGCTCCATACTGAGGGAAATCCTTCTGAACGCTGACGAAGAGCAGATTGAATTCCTCAACGACTATCAACTTTATCAGATGAAGGGTATGGACGCTTACATCGCCGTAAGAGCCGGCGAAAACACATCGGAATTGGCCGACGTACCAGCCGAAAAATTAAACATGTATTACCGGCTGACAAGCCCTACTTTGGATCACAGAGTAAATGAAACCAAATGGGTGGTCTTAAGATATCCGAACCCTTCAATGGCACAGCTGGCAGGCAAGTCACAGGAGGCCTTTGAAGATTTCTATTTTGATGTATGCACATTGGATTACAGAAAAATGAGCGAAGCTATGGATCCGCTGGTAGAACTTATGAACAAAACAGACAAGGTTCACATCGTGGGTCCCGGCACAGATCTTACCTTCTCTATCAAGGACATCCCTGCTATCAAATGTGACGGACTGCGTAATATTCCTGACGGAGAAGTTTATACAGCTCCTGTCAAAGATTCGATGAACGGCGTCATCAGCTATAATACCTTTTCAGAAGAACAAGGTTTCACCTACGAAAACATCAGATTTGAAATTAAGGATGGCAAGATAATAAATGCTACAGCCAACGATACCGACAGAATCAATTCACTGCTGGATACCGATGAGGGCGCCCGTTATTTCGGTGAGTTCGCCATCGGAGTAAATCCTTACGTCCTTACGCCTATGAAAGATACCCTGTTTGATGAAAAGATATGCGGCAGCTTCCATCTGACGCCGGGCAAGTGCTATGAGGACGCATACAACGGCAACAGTTCCGCTGTTCACTGGGACCTGGTAATGATTCAGCGTCCTGAATTCGGAGGCGGAGAAATATACTTTGACGATGTATTGGTGCGAAAGGACGGTCTCTTCGTAATAGACCAGCTGAAAGGTCTTAACCCTGAAAATCTGAAGTAAAAGTTAAAGCAGCAGAGGCGGACTAGTCACAAGATTATAAAAGGAGATTTGAAAATTTAATGGATAAGAAAAAAATCGCTGTACTTTTTGGAGGTTGCTCCAGTGAATACGGTATTTCCCTAAAGTCAAGCCACAGCGTCCTAACTTATATTGACAAAGACAAATACGAACCTATTCCCATCGGCATAACGGAAAAGGGCGACTGGTTTCGTTATTACGGAGACATCGAAAAGATAAAAGATGATTCTTGGCAGGACGATAAAAAGTCTTGCATCAAAGCATATATCGTTCCTGACAGAAGCGTACACGGGATGATGGAGCTGACTGCTAACGGTCCTGTCTTTACCAGACTGGATGGAGTTTTTCCGATGCTTCACGGCAAAAACGGAGAGGACGGAACCGTGCAAGGTCTGATCAAACTGGCAGGTATCCCTCTGATGGGATGCGGAGTGCTGTCATCTGCGCTGTGTATGGACAAATACCGTGCCCACGTGATAGCCGAAGAGGCAGGCATAGCTGTTCCTAAAGCCATAAGCCTTGAGGGAGAATTTGATGAAAGGGGGGTCTTAGAAAAAGTGAAAGATCTCAGCTTTCCTCTCTTCGTCAAACCTGTCAATGCCGGTTCTTCTTACGGCATAACAGTAGTTGAAAGTCCGCAGCAAATTATGGATGCCATAAACCTGGCCCTGCAATACGACGATGAAATCATAATTGAGGAAAGAATCCCCGGCTTTGAAGTAGGATGTTCCATAATCGGTAACGGAACCGATGACGACGTAATAGGAAGAGTTGACGAAATTGAACTCTACACCGGATGTTTCTTCGACTACACCAGAAAATACACAGGAGTGGATTCCAAAATACATACTCCTGCAAGAATTGACAACGAAACAGAAGAAAGAATCAAAGATACGGCAAAAGTCTTATATAGAGCATTAGGCTGCACAGGTTATGCCAGATTGGACATGTTCCTCACTCCTGAAGGCCAAATCGTATTCAACGAGATAAACACCATACCCGGTTTTACTTCAGTAAGCCGTTTCCCTAAAATGATGGCAGGAGTCGGACTTGAATACAAAGATGTAATAAGCAAGATAATCGAAGTCGGGCTGGCAGCATCAAAATAAATTAATATAAAAGAGAAAAGATAACGTTATCCTTTCTCTTTTTTAATATTTTATCTGTATCATGGTCTAAGCTGCCAGTCTATAGGCTCCTGCCCTGTAAGTTCTAAAAATCTGTTGGCTTTGCTGAAATATCCTCCGCCGAAAAATCCATTGAAAGCAGAAAGCGGGCTTGGATGTGCTCCCGAAAGAATCATATGGTCTTTGTTGGTTATAAGAGACTGTTTTGATTTGGCATTAGCTCCCCACAGTATAAAAACCATAGGTTTTTCTCTTTGGTTCAGAAGTTCTACTATTCTGTCAGTGAACTTTTCCCATCCCTTGCCTTTATGGGAATTGGCCTCTCCTCTTCTCACCGTCAGCACCGTATTGAGAAGCAATACGCCTTGATAAGCCCAATCAGCCAAGTATCCGTGATTTGGCTGTATGATTCCCATGTCGTTCTGCATTTCTTTATATATATTGACAAGAGAAGGCGGTATCTTCACTCCTTTGTTTACTGAAAAGCACAGTCCATGAGCTTGTCCCGGCTCGTGGTATGGATCTTGTCCTAATATAACTACCTTTGTATTATTATAAGGAGAAAATTTAAGGGCGTTGAAAACATCCTCTTCAGGAGGATAAATCGTATTATCCTGTCTCTCTTCTTCTAAAAATTTCATAAGTCTTTTATAATATTCTTTTTCAAACTCACTGCCTAGAACTTCGTCCCAGTCATTGCCTATATAAGCCATACATCTTCCTCCCTGTTCATATCTGCTGCTATATGATCATTATATCATACTACATCATTTCGTGTAATTTACTTTAAGAAACCACTATAAATTGTTTTTACTTTCGTGTATAATAAATTCATGAGTAAAATATATATAAGCAGTTTGGCCGATGCGGCACTGCAAGAATACTTAAAAAATTGCGGTCATACCCTAATAAAAATAAATCCTAAGCCAGGCATGGACGCCGCCATAGCGTGTCATCCCGACATTTATATGTGTCAGCTGGGAAAAGATATTTTCCATGGCAATGCCGATCTTTTGCTTCCCAATTATCCAGGCAATGCTATATACAATGGCTGTTCGACAGGTAAATTTTTTTTACACAACTTAAAGATTACTTCGCCTGATTTGCTTGCAATGGTGGAAAGAACCAACCACATAAAAATTCATGTATCACAAGGGTATACCAAATGTAATTGTGTCGTCATCGATGAAAGTTCCATAATCACTTCAGACAAAGGTATAGAAAAAGCGGCTGCTACTGCCGGTGTAGACGTTCTTCTTATAAAACCGGCTCAGGTTTTACTTGACGGATACAAATACGGCTTCCTCGGCGGCGCATCCGGAAAGGTGGGCAATGTTATCATCTTTAACGGTAACATTGAAGCTCACAGTGATTATCAAGAAATAAAAGCCTTTATCAAAGACCGCAATCTTGATATAGTATATTTTAATCAATACCCACTTACTGACATAGGTTCTATCATCGAGGAAATAAAACAATGAAAAAACATGCCATAATTCCCGTCTTCATTCCTCATAAAGGATGCCCCAATGATTGCATTTTTTGTAATCAAAAAAAGATTACATCTCATGACGACTTAGTAACTCCAGAAGATATACACAATATCGTATCGGAATACATGTCTACTTTATCTCACATGAATATGGAAACGATCGAGCTTTCTTTTTTCGGAGGTTCATTTACCGGCATTCCTATGCAGGAACAGAAAGATTTTTTATCTGTTGCAAAAAAATACAAGGAATCCGGACTCATTCAAAAAATACATCTTTCAACCAGGCCTGATTACATCAACGAAGAAATTCTGGACAACCTGAAAGCATACAGCGTAGACGTGATTGAGCTGGGAGTGCAGTCTTTCGCCCAGCCGGTTCTGGACGCTTCATGCAGAGGTCATGATACAGCCTGTGTATATGAAAGCTGCGCAAAGATAAAGGAATACGGCTTTACTTTAGGCATACAGCTCATGATAGGTCTTCCTATGGATACTTGGGAGTACGACATATTTTCAGCTAGAGAAGCTGCCAAGATACATCCGGAAATCGCACGATTATATCCAACGGTAGTCATAAGGGATACAGGTCTCTTTCAGTTGATGGAACAAGGGCTATATACCCCTATGGGCGAAAAGGATGCTGTAGAGCGTACCGCTGCCATGTACCGTATATTGACAAAAGCCGGAATAAACGTAATTCGCGTAGGTCTAAAATCCAGCGACATAATGTCTGACGGTCACAACACAGCAGAAACCTTTCACCCTGCTTTCAGGCAATTGGTAGAAGGGCTTATAGCTCGCCAAGACCTGGAGATGCAAATTGACAATATATTGCAATTATATCGGCAAAGTCATATGACGTGTCCCGGTATAGCGCTCATCAGCAATGAAAAGTGTCGAAATAATCTGTTTGGGCACAAAAGTGAAAACAAACATTATTTTAAAAACAAATATGATAAAATCAGCTTTGATTATCTCATAGATTCTCAAGCAGGCATGCGCCTAAAAGACGGTGAATATTTGGCTGTCTGTATTTCAGACATAAAAGATAAAATAATTTAAAAGGAGATTTAAAATGAAAGCAGTTGTAACAGTAGTCGGAAAAGATATGGTAGGTATTCTTGCAAAGGTAGCTTACGCATGTGCAGAAAAAAACGCCAATGTGCTGGAAGTAACTCAATCTATACTTGAAGGATACTTTTGCATGGTCATGGTCATAGATATAAGCAATCTTTCCTGTCAGCTGGACAAGCTGGCCGATGATCTAAAAACCTCTGTTCCGGACATGGTAATCCATGTAATGCATGAAGACATATTCAATTCCATGCACAGAATATAAAAAAGGAGGCAAATTTCATATGGTAAATTTTAATGACATCATGGAAACCATAACCATGATACAAGATGAAAATCTGGATATTCGTACCATAACCATGGGAATATCGCTTCTTGACTGTGCTGACAGCGATATAGACCGTTCATGTCAAAAGGTATATGACAAAATAACCGCCAAAGCTGCACGTCTTGTTGAAGTCGGTGAATCAATAGAAAAAAAATACGGAATACCTATCGTAAATAAACGAATCAGTGTGACTCCTATTGCTATGTTGGTCGCTGCCAGCGGAGGTGACCCTGTCAAATATGCGCTTGCTTTAGACAAGGCTGCTCACCAAGTCGGCGTTGATTTTATAGGCGGCTTCAGTGCGCTGGTTCAAAAGGGCTTTAGCGCAGGTGATAAGGAGTTGATAGAATCCATCCCGGAAGCTCTGTCGCAAACTCAACTGGTCTGTTCTTCAGTAAACATAGGTTCCACCAAAGCAGGCATCAACATGGACGCTGTTAAGTTGATGGGAAATATAATAAAAAGAACTGCTCAACTTACCAGCGGCAATCAATGTATAGGCGCTGCGAAACTGGTAGTCTTCTGCAATGCTCCTGAAGATAATCCTTTTATGGCCGGCGCTTTCCATGGCGTAGGTGAGCCTGATGTAGTCATCAATGTAGGAGTCTCAGGTCCGGGAGTAGTCAGGAGCGCTCTTTCAAAATTGTCTGAAGACGCTTCTCTCAATGAAGTAGCTGAACTGATTAAAAAGACTGCTTTCAAGATAACCAGAATGGGACAGCTGGTCGGCACAGAAGCGTCAGAAATGCTTGGCGTCCCTTTCGGCATAATTGACCTTTCTTTGGCGCCTACTCCTGCCATAGGCGATTCGGTAGCTCATATACTTGAAGAAATCGGTTTGGAGCAATGCGGAACTCATGGCACTACTGCTGCTTTAGCCATGCTCAACGACGCTGTCAAAAAAGGCGGAGTGATGGCTTCCTCCAGTGTCGGAGGACTTTCAGGAGCTTTTATCCCGGTAACAGAGGATGCCGGCATGATAGCCGCTGCCTCTTGCGGTACCCTCTCCATTGAAAAGCTGGAAGCCATGACTGCCGTATGTTCTGTAGGCCTTGATATGATAGTGGTGCCGGGAGATACTGAACCTTCAACTATTTCTGCCATAATAGCAGACGAAGCTGCTATCGGCATGGTCAATTCAAAGACTACAGCGGTTCGTCTTATTCCGGCGATTGGTCTCAGCGAAGGTGCTGAATTGGATTTCGGCGGTTTACTCGGAAAGGGACCTGTAATGCGTCTTCGCAGCCAGTCATCACAAAAGATGATAGACAGAGGAGGCAGAATTCCTGCTCCGATGCAGAGTTTGAAAAACTAATGTGAAGTTTTCATGGTTTATTGGTAAGGTCCATTGACATTCATCTCGTTGCAGATTACAGTATTTAATAATAGGTAAAGGGGGAATGCAGATGGGCAATTTTAGATATAGATTGGCACAGTTTATGATCGGCAGAAACGGGTTTGACAACTTTTGCCAGGGCCTGGTTGCATTAGCTGTCATACTAATACTCGCCGATTTATTCATACCCGGACGGATTCTCAGTTCTCTGGCATTCGTAGTTTTTATTTATGCGTATTTCCGGGCTTTTTCGCGCAATATACAGAGGCGTAGAGCTGAAAATCAATGGTATGTCACATATTTAGCTGCTCCGCTTCAATCTTTTATGTCACGAGACCGAAAACACTACAAATATTTTAAATGTCCGGGTTGCGGCCAGGTTCTCAGAGCTCCTAAAGGCAGGGGCAAAATACGAGTTACCTGCAGCCGCTGCCATAACGTATTTGAAAAAAAAGTATAAAAAAGGACTCTGCCAAAAGCGTTTCATTAAATCGCAACAAAGGCAGTGTCCTTTTTTGCCGGATAATAATATCAATTCTGATCATACTAGATTTCCTATCCAATTAAAGATAGGAAATATTATTATAGGCATAAATATAGCCGGAGTATAATTCATCACCTTTAACTTGGTAATGCCTAACATGTTTAAGGACAACGCTATTATCAGAAGAGAGCCTACGCATGTCATTTCTGAGATAACCTGTGTATCAAGAAACGGTTCAACCAATCTTGCCAGCATTACTAGGGCACCCTGAAATGAAAAAACAAATGCCGCCGAAAAAACAACTCCTATTCCAAAAGATGCAGCAAACACTATGGAACTTATGCCATCCAAAGTAGCTTTAGTAAAAAGCATTTGATTGTCTCCGGTAAGCCCTGCCTGCAATGAGCCCACTATGGTCATCGCTCCCACGCAGAAAAGCAAGCTGGCGCTGACAAAGCCCTCGGCTATAGTCGTTTTTTCGCCCTCTTTTTTAAATCTGCTTTCTAATTTATAAGCAAGATTGTTCAGATGCCTGTCCAAATCCAGTAAAGCGCCGACCACCGCTCCTATTGCCATGGACAATATCATGATAAGAGTATTCTCTCCTTCCATGCTTCCTGTAATTCCTATATACAGAACACATAGAGCAATTCCCTTAAATATAAAATCAGTCCAGTCTTTAGGTATAGCCTTTTTCGCCAATAATCCTACAGCACTTCCGGCCAATACAGTCAGCGTATTGACTATGACGCCTATCATACCCTATTCTTTGCCTCCAAAGGTTTCATTAAGTCCTTCACTGCTTTTGCTGGCATCATCGTTAAGTTTATCTATTTCTGCCATATGTTCGTCTATCTCAGCACAAAAAGCCATTATCCTGTCCATATTCAACTGTCCGTCTTCCTTAATAGCACTGTAAACATATTCGCCTATATCCTCTTTAATGTCTTTTATTTTGCCTTTTTCTAAAACTATTTTCCCTTTCGCTTTGCCATAATCAAAAGTATCGCCTGCCACTTCTCCCACTTTGTTGGCCATTTGACCTAATTTATCCATGAATGCCATTATATCGTCCTCCTATTAAAATTAACACTGTAATTATATCATTAATGTGTTAAAATGAAAATAACTTAAATATAAGTATAATCAAAGGAGGAATTGCTATGCTTTTGGGACATGAAAAGGAAAACTTCCTGCATCTGCCTACACCTATAGAATATTTGCCTACGATTTCAGCTGATCTCGGCATAGAGCTTTATATCAAAAGAGACGATTTGACGCCTCTGGCTATGGGCGGCAATAAATTGAGAAAGCTGGAATATCTGGTTAAAGATGCTGAAGAGAAAGGCGCTACGCTTCTGCTGACTGTAGGCGGAGTTCAAACTAATCATGGCAGACTTACATGTGCTGTAGCCAATAAATACGGGCTTAAAGGTTCCATAGTTTGCGTCGGTCAATATCCTGGAGAGTTGTCAGCCAACTTGCTGCTGGATGGCATAATGGGTTCTGACGTATGGATAAAAGATCAGGATGCCGGAAAGAGTGAATCAGAAGTATACGATGAAATCATTCCTAAAATTACCGAGCAATACACCGCTAAAGGCGAAAAAGTATATTTCATTCCTATCGGCGGCTCCAATGAGCTGGGATGTCTCGGCTATTATGAGTGTGCTATGGAAATAGCCTCCCAGGTGCAGGGCACTCCATTGGAAGGAGCCAGACTTATAGACGCTGTTGGAAGCATGGGTACATACATGGGTCTGTTTGCTGCAATCGTTAATGAAAATCTTCCTCTAAAGCTTACAGGAGTAGCTATATCGCCTAAAGACGATATCTATAAAATGGCTATGGATTACTACGGTCGCGTTGCTGACTATTTTGGCCTGAAATACAGTGCAAAGGCTTCTGATTTCGACCTAATCACCAAGTATGACCGCGGCGCTTACAATAATCCTTGCCGTGAGGTTAGAGAAGCTATTTATTACATGGCAGAAAAAGAAGCCATAATTCTCGATCCATGTTACACCGGCAAAGCTTTCGCAGGTTTGCTGGAAATGGTCAAAGAGGGAACAATCAAAAAAGGTGAAAGTGTCATATTCCTCCACACCGGCGGAGCTCCGGGAATAAACACACCTCATCACCGCGTAGAATTTGAAAAAGAACGTGAAAAATTCATACATGTGCTCTAGCAGTTAACAGTGTTGCGCCCTCCGCCTGAGCGGAGGGCGCTTCTTTCTGCCCGGCCGCCAGTCTTACCGATGCCCCGGCGGCTGACCCCGCCTCTGTTCCGACGGCCGCTGGCCCCGCCGCTCTTCCGGCGGCTGACCCTACCTCTGTTCCGACGGCCGCGGCGGCGCGGCGGCGCGGCGGCGGTCGATAAAAAATGCAAAAACCCACTATTTCCGCTTTTTTATGAAAAAAGTGGGTCAAAAACCCACGATTCTTACTTTTTATAGAAAGATCGTGGGGATGCGCTGTTGCTCAGCAATTTTAACAATGAAGCATGTCGCCCTGGCGCTCTGCGAATTTCGTCGATTTATATTGAAACATGTCGGAAAAAGTAATATTAGGTCGATGTCTTAATGGTGACGACTCATCAAAGTAAATTGAATGCTCTTTGATAGCTCCTTGATAATGCAATTAACCCCACGAATTAAATGAAAATTTAAAAATCGTGGGTTTTTGACCTACGATTCTAACAGCAAAAAGCAAAATCGTGGGTTTTTGTTACAGCATGGCCTTCATCATCTCTATCGCACGGGATATGACACTTACATCCAGTGAACCGTCAAAACTTTCAGCAGTGATTACCAGATTTATAGATGGTATGATATTGTTTTCAATATAAGTGCGCAGTTTTTTCATAGTCTTTTCTCGGTAATCTTCCATGCCAAGCATGCCGAAATGTTCCCAGTAAATTTCCCGGCCGTACCTGTCCTGAAACGTAAAATCAGGACGAACGGTTATGTACCTGCCGTCACTTTTTTTAAGTCTAATCGCTTTTTCGTATATAAAAGATATCCGACTTATAGCCAGCATTTCTGCTATCATAAGCTCCGTTTTTGACTTTACGGCAAATCCTTGAGATGTCATGTGTATTACCGTTCCTTCCTCCGTACGATGGTCATACTTAACATCATAGCGGGTTTCATTATTATTGATGTCATCGCTAATATCTTCCCCTGTTTCGCCGTCAGCAGCGCCAGGCTGCAAAGTCTTTAAAGCGGCAATTTTTCTGTATGAAGCCGGTATCTCTGCTTGAACTGTGGCTATGTCATAAGGTAAGTATTTTGTCAGCATTTTTTCTTGAATGGCTACATTGCTCCGCATTCGTTCCAAAGTCTTCTCCAGCAATTTTCGGCGGCAAAGCTGCCGGACAACCTTTTCGTCATCCTTTCCTATATATATATCCTCTTGCTGCCGGGCACTGAATGATAATATTCTTGTCTTCCGTTTTTCTCTCTGGTTATTATGCCGCCAGCAGGAAGAGTCGCAAGCTCAGTTTCATATTTCTTTATCAAAGCCTTCTGATACTCCACATCTTTTAAAGTTATTTCTCTATAATCCATGTTTATCCTTCATACATCTAAAATTAACAGCTCTATCGTTTAAGTAAATTTTATGAACAAATTATACATCATACCCGTTTAAATGTAAATATATGTAAATTTTGTCTTTTGCCTAATAACTCCTATATGCTGCAAATCGATGTTCTTCCGGAAGCGGAGGTATGTGATTAATGTACACGGCGAAGGTGCACGACAGGGCTGTGCAGTGGCGGCGTGGGTGGAACCTTACGCCATATAAGAAAGTCGGCTGCGCCGATTGGATTCTCAGCGGTAGACTTTCTTGTTATTCCGGAAATATCGCAGGCGATATTTCCTACATAATAAAAAACGGACTTGCGGGTATAATACTCGCAAGTCCGCACAACAGTCGAGACAACGGTATTCGTTATGCCAGTTTGCCGGCTTCCTCTTCTTCCAACACCCTGTACGCAACTTTGCCAACCAAAGTCTTTGGCAGATTTTCTCTGAATTCTATACGAGACGGCATAGCAAACTTGGCTACATGCTTTTTACAATAATCCAAAAGTATCCTTTCAGCCTCTTCATGGGAAACCTTAACGTCAGGCTTAAGCATTACGTAAGCCACTACCTTCTGCATCTTATAAGGATCTGGAACGCCTATGACACAGCTCATATGTACCAACTCATGAGCATCTAGCACATTTTCTATCTGAGACGGATAGACATTATATCCGCTGGTTATGATCATCCTCTTTATCCTCTGACGGAAATATACAAAGCCTTCTTCATCCATCATGCCCAGGTCTCCGGAATGAACCCATGTAAGTCCGTCTTTATGTCTGCGCAGCGTATTGGCGGTTTCTTCAGGGTTATTGATATACTCCATCATAACTGTAGGACCTGCAATGCAGATTTCTCCTTCTTCGCCGTAAGGTACTTCTTCCTCAGTTCCCGGCTTCACTATCTTATAGAAGGTGTCCGGGAAAGGAAGACCGATGCTTCCTTCTTTTTCTCTGTTGACAGGGGTCAGGCAGCTGGCTGTAACGCATTCTGTCATGCCGTAACCTTCCCTGACTTTTATAGTTGCGCCATGGCTCTTGAGAAATGCATCAAATCTCTTTTTCAATTCAATGGACAAAGAGTCTCCTCCGCTGAATACTCCCTTTAGACATGAAAGGTCAACTCTGTCAAGGCTTTTTATTCGAAGAAGCGCTTCGTAAAGAGTTGGAACTCCTGCTATAAAGTTAGGTTTATGTCTTTTCAGAAGTTTTGCATAGCTTTCCGGATTAAATCTAGGAATTAATAATACTCTGCCTCCGTTGGACAATATGGTATGTATACAAACGCCAAGCCCAAACCCATGGAATATAGGCATTACTGCCAGCATTTTATCTCCCGGTTTATATATCGGGTTTGTTGCAATTATCTGTTGAGACAGAGCGTTGAAATTAAGGTTTGAAAGCAATATGCCCTTCATCGTTCCTGTAGTTCCGCCGCTGTAAAGTATTACTGCCGGATCTTCAGCTTTTCTTTCGGCGTGAAAGGTTCCATGATATTTCTTTCCGTCAAGCAGGAATTTTTCCCACCAAATGATTTCAGCATTGGAAGGAACTTTTTTAATCTTACGCCCCTCTACGAGATAATATCCTTTTTTCTTCACAGGACTCAAAGCATCTTTTACGCTGGTAAGGATCAAAGTCCTGAGGGATACATTAGGTCTTATATGCTCAAATTTTTCATAAAATTGGTCCAGTGTAAGACATACCACGCTGCCGGATTCTTTCAAGCAGAATTCAATTTCTTTCTCGCTGGAAAGAGGGTGAACCATATTTGCTATAGCTCCGACTTTGTTTACAGCGTAGAACATTATAACAGCCTGCGGAGCGTTTGGCATGCAGATTGTTACACTTTCTCCCGGTTTAACGCCTATTGCCGCTAGGGCTCTGGCACATTTGTCTACTTTAGAAATAAAATCTTTATATTTGGTTTTGCCTCCCATAAAATCATACGCTATGATGTCTGGGTAATATTCAGAAATTTCAGCTACCTTGTCATACATAGAGCCTTGAAAATAGTCCAAGTGCGCAGGCACTGAACCCAGATTTTTAATCCAAGGCGCTTTCACATTCATGTTATTTGTTTTGTTTTGACTGTTCATAATCTACTTCCTCCCCTGCCGGAGTTTCTAAAAGCTCCGGATTATGTAACAAATATTTTACAAGCTTGACGGTCTTTGAATAATAATAGCCGTCAGCAATTCTCTCATCCAATGTAAGGCCGATATCCATGGTTTCTTTCATCTCCATATTTCCTTCATTGTCATAAACAGGTGTGAGCTTCTTCTCACCTAATACCACAAAAATAGAATTTGTACCCCAATTGCAGAGATGATGATATCCGGCCTTAAGGCCTATCGAGCCCAGGTTACTTATAAAGCACGTGGAATAATTAGGGTCTGTTTTTATAAGAAAATCCGGCACCTTACCATAAAAATCCAGCTTATGCAATATCCATACAATAGTTCTGAGTATAAATCTGGGGAACTTAGTAAGCATATCCATTCCCGCTGTGGAATTATCCAGCTTGTCACTCCTGCACTCATTGATTTCGGCATACACTTTTTCTCTTACCGTTTCAATTGTAGTATCTTCATCAAATTTTATGAATGCTAAAGCCTCTTTACCTTCATCCGCAAATTTTTTCTTTACTACAAACGCCAATGTCAAATCGTTCCTCTGATATGTGCGGTATCCCTTAATAAATCTGTTCATCTTAGGTCTGAGGGTTATCGTCTTTACTATCGCTGCTAAGACCACATGGAACAATTTGTACGGATCCTCCGATATATCTTCGTTTTTCTTTTCGAGATAACGGTTAATGCTCTCCAGTTCTATCCTTTCACTGATAAAAGCTTCGTTGTCTGCTCTATTCGGATAAAGATATGGAGTGAAAGCATGCATGGCGTCCAAGTCTTTTAGCCAAACGCCGTCTTTTCTATCTCCCCTTTTTTTCTTTCTCTTTATCTCTCCCATTTTCATTTCTCCTAATATATTAAAAAACAAAGTATGCCTTTTAGCATACTTTGTTATATTATCATATAATTTTTAAAATTTCTACACTTTTCATCAAATGTAATAGATTATTAATATTTATTTAATCAGCTTTATAAGTTTTCCAGTATTGGCTGTAAAGGTCATCGGCTTCTGCTCCTAAATTATGCAATGTCTCACAATTGGCTAAAACTTCCTCTGAAGGGTTAAGCACAGGTTCGTCTACCAAATCAGCTATCTGCTTATTTGGAATTGCATAAGTTAAATATTCAAAGTTGGTTTCAGCTACATCTCCATCTAACATAAAATTAATCCACGCTTCTGCAGCTTCCACATTTTTCGCTGTTTTTGGTATGGCCCAGCAGTCAGTCCATACTTCCGTTCCCTCTTCAGGAATTACATATTCAAGATTATCATTATAATCCTTTGAATAAATCACTTCGCCGGAAGTTATAACAGCCATAGCCGCTGAATCGCCTATCATTATCTCCCTTGCATTGTCGTTGGCAAAACTGTAAACTAAATCTTTCTGTTCCATAAGAAGATCTGTCATATCTTTTATTTCTGCCTCGTCTGTCGTATTCATGGAGTATCCCAGCATCTTGGCAGCTATCATATAGCATTCGCGAATAGAATTCGGCATTACTATCTTATCAGCGTATTTTTCGTCCCACAAAATTTCCCATGAAGTCACCGGTTCATCTACCATAGTGGTATTATACATAATTCCATAAGTTCCCCATGTATGAGGAGCGGAATATTTCATGCCCGGGTCAAAGTCTTCGATAAAAGGCTTAATATTATCTGCGATATTTTCAGCATTAGGAATATTATCAAAATTAATTTCAGAGAGAAGTCCCTCTTCCGTCAACTTTTCTATCATATAGTCTGACGCGCATATGACATCGTAATCAGCAGAATTATTTTTTATCACCGGATACATTTCTTCATTGGTATCAAAAAGATCTACAACCACCTTATATCCCGTTTCTTCTTCAAACTGATATTGAAGCTCAGGGTCGAAATAGTCTCCGAAGCAATACACGTAAAGAGTATTGTCTGCCTCAGCTTCTTTTGAGCCGCAGCCTGCAAGCAATGCGAAACACATAACCGCAACGAGAACCACAGTTAAAACCTTTTTCATAAATTCTTCTTCTCCTCCTTTTTATTGCTAATGACGTTAACGACAACCAATATGATAAATACAGCCACAAATATCAAAGTAGACAACGCATATAACGTAGGTCTTATTCCTACTCTAACCTGACTGTATATCAATGTCGAAAGGGTATTTATTCCTGCTCCCCTTGTAAAATGAGTTATTACAAAGTCGTCCACCGACATGGTAAAAGCAAGCAAAAACCCCGAAATTATCCCCGGCATTATATCAGGTAAAACAACCTTAAAGAATGCATAAACAGGCGAGGCTCCAAGGTCAAGAGCTGCCTCGTAAGTGTTGTTTTCCAGCTGTTTGAATTTTGGCATCACGGACAGTATCACATAAGGTATGCAGAAAGTAACATGTGCAATCAGTACTGTTCCATAATTCAAAGAAATTCCAAACATGAGAAATGAAAGCATCAAAGAAATACCTGTAACAATGTCTGCATTCAAAAGCGGGATATTATTGATACCCATCAAAATCGTCTTGCTCTTTTCTCTCATAGCATTTATGCCTATGCAAGCCATGACTCCTATCACAGTAGATATGGCAGCCGCCCAGAAGGCGATGGTAAGGGTATTGCCAAGGGCCTCCATAATTTGTCTGTTGGAAAACATTTCCTCGTACCATTCAAGCGAAAACCCTACCCAAGCATTCATAGTCTTGCCCCCATTGAAAGAGAGTACCATCAATGTAAAGATAGGCAAATACAAGAAAAGTACGATTAGGAAGAGATATATACCTTTAAGTGTTTTTTTCACAGCACATTCCCCTCCCCATTTTTATCAAATTTTTCTATAAACGCCATGCTTATAACTATAAAAATCATCATCACCAATGACAATCCCGCGCCTAAATGCCAATTGGAGCTGACAGTAAACTCCTGCTCTATTATATTTCCTATCAAGTTTACCTTGCCTCCGCCCAGCATGTTAGATACAGCAAAAGTAGTAAGGGACGGCACGAATACCATAGTAATACCGCTGACTATGCCGGGCAGCGCCAGAGGCGCGATTACCTTAGTAAGTACCTGAGGTCCGCTGGCGCCCAGGTCGTATGCTGCTTCTATGACATTTTTATCTATTTTTATAAGTGCGTTATAAATAGGAAGTATCATAAAAGGCAAATAATCATATACCATACCAAGCACCACTGCTGCCGGCGTGTTTATTATATCCAGGTGAGGTAGCCCTATAAATTCAAGTATCTGATTAATTATCCCGTTTCTTTCAAGAAGCACTTGCCATGCCATAGTTCTAAGCAAGAAATTCATCCACATTGGAAGAATGAATATAAACACCATAAAGCCCTTTTTGCCCAGTTTGCTGTCTTTGAGGACCAAGCCCAGCGGAAAGGCTATTAAAAGGCATATTAAAGTGCTTATAACTGCCAATGCCAATGCCAAAAATAGTGCTTCTCTGTGCTCTGGGCTGGCAATGGCCATTATGTTATCTAACGTAAAGCTGCCACTTCTGTCAGTTATCCCGTAGTATGCGATTACGCATAAAGGTATCAACGTTCCGCATAGGATAAATATCAGAAAGGGGCCGCTGAAGATTTTCTTACTCATCCAGTGTCATCGCCTCCTCATCCTCTGATTGAGGTTTATTCATTATCTGAATGTTTTCCGGAGTCACATTGATAGAAACACGGCTTCCTACAGGATAGCTCTTGGTATTCTGAGCAAGCCATTCAAAGCCTCCGGCTTCTATACACATCTCATAATGTACCCCTATAAATACGTTGGAAGTCACAACTCCGTCTATGATGCCTTCTCCAGGCGTTCCGATAATTATGTCCTCCGGTCTTATAACCACGTCCACAGGTGTTTTTCTTCCAAAGCCTTCATCTATGCACGGGAATATGTGGTCGCATATCTTGACTATCCTGTCTTCCATCATAACCCCGTCTATGATATTGCTGTCGCCGATAAAATCTGCCACGAAAGCGTTCTCCGGCTCGTTGTATATTTCCTCAGGAGTCCCCATCTGCTGTATATATCCTTGATTCATGACAACTACTTTGTCAGACATGGTCAAAGCTTCTTCCTGATCATGAGTTACATACAAAAATGTGATACCCAGCTCGTTTTTAAGTCTTATAAGTTCATACTGCATTTCCTGCCTGAGTTTTAAGTCCAGCGCTCCCAGAGGTTCATCAAGAAGCAGTACTCTTGGCTCATTTACGATAGCTCTTGCGATGGCGATACGCTGCTGCTGTCCGCCGGAAAGCGAATCTACGGAGCGCTTCTCATAGCCGCTCAAATTTACCAGTTTTAGAGCATATTTTACCTTATCTTTGATGTATTCTTTACTCTTGCCGCTTATTTTCAACCCAAAGGCTATGTTGTCGGCAATATTCATATGCGGAAAAAGAGCATATTTCTGAAATACCGTATTTATCTGGCGCTTATTAGGTTCAAGACGCGTAATGTCCTGCCCCTGAAACATGACCTTGCCTGTATCAGGAGTCTCAAATCCTCCCAATATCCTAAGGGTTGTAGTTTTGCCGCAACCTGACGGTCCTAAAAGAGTTATAAATTCATTTTCTTCAATTTTCAGATTAAATTCATCCAGTACCAATTCCCCATCGAAGGACTTGGAAATATCTATGAGTTCTATCAGTGCCATATACTTTATTTAGAAACTCGGCGGAACGACAAACCGCGAAAGCTTAGAAGCTGGGCGGAGTGCTAACCCACAGAATTTCTGCTCCTTTCTTTGAAGTAATGTAATGTTTCTTATCAGGTGTATAGTAAAAAGCTTCTCCTTCTTTTGCCTTATGTTTTTCTTTTCCTATTATTATGGTTATTTCTCCCTTAAGCACATATCCGAATTCTTCTCCCTCATGAGGCGTATCGGGGTAAGTCTCGCCGCCTGCTTCAAGAGTCAGCCTGATTGGCTCCATCATGTTCTTCTGAGCATTGGGAATTATCCACTCTGTTTTGTTTTTTAATTGTTCATCGACCTTCTCAAAAAAGTCCTCATCACCGAATACTACCTGAACTTTAGTCTGCTCCATTGAGAAAAACTCATTCAGCGACATTCCCAGGCACTGCAATATGTCCTCCAGCGTAGAAATAGATGGTGACGTCAAATCATTTTCCAGTTGAGATATAAATCCTTTTGAAAGCTCGCTCCTATCGGCTAATTCTTCTTGAGTAAGTCCATTAAGTATTCTTAATTCCCTAATCTTACTTCCTATTTCCATTTCCGTTTTTCTTTCTTTTTTGTTATTTTAAACTATTTTATCGCTTAACCTTTGGCGTTTCATTATAATAAACTTTAAGTTTAGAAATACTAAACACATTCAGCATATATGATTATATATTAAAACTATCGGATGTCAAGAAAAATTTATTGTCTAAAGCTGAATTTTTTAATGACTGAAGTGAATAGTTTAATCCAAGCAATTTTTAAATTAGACTATAAATTTTCGGGTTATATATGAATGCAGGCCACCCTGTGGCAAAACAGCTAAGCATCGGCAAATCTAGCAACCGGCTATTGATACCTATATGGGGAAAGCATTATACAAAGTATCAGTTTTTTGGGAGAAAGTATGCCGTCGTCATACTTTTTTCGCATTTTCGTATACTTTGTATCACATTTTTTTAAAAAAGTATTACAAAGATATCTGCATCGCTCACCCTTGTATTTTTTATCTGGTTCGCATTAGTACAGGTATATTCTGCCATGCTTAATGTGGCTTTGGCGCCAACCGTCTCTGCCATAGGCGTAGGTATAGCGTGCTCGGCGCAATAGGCTATCCCTCCATCTGAGGTTGAAAATTTACCATGAATATTTTCAGCCGGTTTTCCGCCTGAAGAGTTGTAACTGTAAACGCCGCCTCCATACGTTACCGTAATCGTTGATGCGGCGTTTGCTATGCCGGACGCCAGTGGCATCAGCAAAGACATAACCATTAAAAAAATGAGCAATATTGATACTGCTCTCTTCTCTTTTCTGATATTCTCCATGTCTATCCTCCTTTTATTTTTTTCTATACAATAAAGGCAGCCAAACGGCCGCCATTGTCCTGAGTTATATATATATTAAAAAAGAGCAACATCTCTGCTGCTCTTTTCTAAACTTATGTTATCCTATCTGTATTCCCAGTGCCCCTGCTCCTCCTGAACACATACTTCTCTGTAGCCTACTAATTCTGCTTCTATTCCTGAACCATATCTACTCACAATGCCTGCATTATTTTCAACATAGTTCAAACAATCTTGCGCACCTGTAGTGCCTGTACCAAATTTTAATATTGTTCCATCTTTTAGCTTAGCCCAATAACCATCATATCCGCCTTCATATATCGGCTCCTTTTCATATACGGCAGGAACATCTACAACCCAGACCTTTTCCTTACCGGCTGTACTGCTTGAGCCGGAGCTGCCACCGGAGCTTGTATTACTTGAGGTGTTGCCGGAGCTTGCTGTACTTGATGAGCCGGAGCTGCTGCTTGACGACTTATCACCGGAATCACTCGACTGTGAATTTGAGTCGTTGTCATCGCTCTCCTCTTCTGAAACTGCCTCTCTGCTCACCTTGCCGCTTGTTACCTCTTCTATCTTGGCCTTATACTCATCAACTATATCCTGTCTTTCTTCTTCAGTATCAGCAGCTTCTACCTTCTTCTTCATCTCCGCCTTTAAAGCCTCGACCTGACTAAGCTCCTCATCGGTAAGCTCTGCTGTGGACACTGCCTCATCAATTTCAGCTATGGCAGCTTCTATGTCGACTGCTGCTGCATCCTTTTCCTCATCCGAACCGCAAGCCGCAAGGGAGAGTATACAAATCAGGGCAAACACCAGTATATATATCTTCTTTCTCATATTTTTCCCCCGCTTTCTTGACATACTTTCTAAACGGTGGTATATTTTAGTTAATAAATGGGCCACCGCTTTTGGAATGGCGGTTCGATCCTAAAATAGTTTAAGAGTAAAACCGTCAAACTTAATTGTTTGGTGGTTTTATTTTACTTATCATTCTTTTTGCAAAGAGTGATAATAGCTACAACTAATAACGAGAAAGTGAAAAAATCACTTACGGTTATGTAATTCATAGCCTATCACCTCTCTTCCGGGAAAGTGATCAAACCGCCAAGCGATGGCCCTTTGGCATAAAGAGCCTTTCGGCTTTTTATCTGTTATATTTCCTCTTCTTCCTCTTTTTCTTTTTCAGATGTCTTTGCCTTTACATCTTTACTTTTTTCTAATTTCTGCAATAATCTTTCTTTGCTGAAAAGATATGTTTGATTATGTATCCTGCCTACATTTGTTACAGTACAATCCCTCATACAAACATTCAGCCACGGCTGCTTGCTTGCAAGCTGATCTAAATAATCCGTGAGTTCAGGGTTTGTCCATAACCCGTTAGATACATATACAAATCCTTGCTGCCATGAAAATCCATTTTTCAGCATGTGCTTTTTTATGTCTACATATGCTTTTCTCCAATTTTTACTTGGGTAATACTTTTGTAATTGATTTGTATCAAGATCAAAAGTAATTTCTTTTCGCGTCCCTTTCATAGCGTATTACGAGTAAGCAGGCTTTGAAACTATTTCTAATAAGTCGCAGCTCTCGTCGGGGTCTTCATCTTCCCACTGCCATATTTTGACCCATTTATTAAAACTTTGTATCTCCTTCAGGTTAAGAGATCCAAGCTGTAAACAGTTATACTCTTCTTGTCGTATTTCTTTTGCTATTTCCTTTGGGGTTTCTTCTTTTAATTCAATAATTGTTCTGTACATTTTTCTCCCCCTCTTTTCTTTGCCTTATTATATCGAACATTTGTTCATAGGTCAATCACATTTCAGGCTCTTCTTCGAATTCTTTGCTCAGCTTTTTCATGCAATTTGCTGTTACGGGTTCTCGGAAAACCAAGCCGTTATCGCTAAAACTGAAATATGTATCTTGACCTAAAATGATGTGATCCAATACCTCTATTCCTAAAATTTGGCCGCACATATACATACGCTCAGTCATGTCTATATCATCCCGGCTTGGAGTACAATCGCCACTTGGATGATTGTGCATCAGAATTATCGAAGCAGCATTGGATAATATGGATGTTTTAAAAACTTCTCTTGGATGGGCTATACTGCTGTTTAAGGTTCCAAGAGAGGTTATGGAAGCGTTGATGGGCTTACCTTTTACATTAAGATTCAATACTACGATAGCTTCTCTGTCGTAGTCAGACAACTCTTCCTGTATAAAAGCCCCGTCTGAAATCCAAAACTTTTCAAATTATGGCTTTAATATACAGGTTTTTAATGCTACAATGTCTTTATGACTACAATAATAACTAATGTTTTATCAATTTTTTTAATTATGGCCGTTGGTTTTGCTGCCGGCAAAACCAACGTTGTACCGTCCAGTGCAGACAAATATTTCGTGTCTTTACTGATGAACATTACCATGCCATGCATGGTAATAACTTCTATAACATCAAAAGAATTTGATCCTGATTTAGGAATGGCTACAGCAGAGATTTTCGTTCTTGGAGCTTTGTTTTTTGTTTTCACTTCCATATTAGGATATTTAATCTGCAAAAAACTTCTTAAAGTTGTGCCTTCTGAAGATTTGGGAGTTTATGTCCTTTGCTTTGCCAGCATAAACAATGGCTTTATGGGATTCCCCATAACTCAAGCAGTTTTTGGCAGCAATATACTCTATTTTGTGGTTTTGCACAATATAATGCTTAACCTTTATCTGTTTTCTGCCGGTTCATTTGTTTTAAACATGGGCAGAGATTCTTCGGAAAAAAGCGTATTTGATATCAAGTACATACTAAAAAAATTATGCAATCCTACAATGATAATATCGGCAGTCAGCGTTATAATGCTGTTTTGCGGTATCAAGCTGCCTTCTCTTGCTTTTGATACTATAGAATTGATAGGAAGCATAACTGTGCCGTTATCTATGATATTAGTAGGAGTTCAACTTTCAGAAAGCAACATGAGCAGAATTATAAAAAACCGTCATCTTTTCATTTCTTCTTTGATAAAGATGATAGGTATCCCAATATTGATATTTCTGGCAATCAACTGGCTCCCGATAGATACAGGCGTTAAAGTCGCTCTCATTTTCGGCGGAGCTTTCCCTGCGGCTGTAATTACTGCAGCTATTGCTGAAGAAGAAAACAAAAATTATCTTCTTGCAGCCGAGTTTGTAGCTTTGACTACATTACTGTCTGTAGCGGTCATTCCTGCAGTTTCAATATTTCTCAGTTCTTATTACGGTATATGATTAAACAAAGCCGCAAGAAATACTTTCTTGCGGCTTTCTTGCGGCTTCTTGTGGCTTGTTTTAATCATTTTCTACCATTCTTCGCTGTTTTTTCTTTTTCTGATTATATTAACCTGAAGAACTATCACGCCTGCAGCCGCAACAATCAAAACTCCTATAAGCACAGGAACTAAAACGCTGTCGTTTTCTTCTTCTTCATCATCAGCTGCCGCTGCAGCGGCTAAGTTCTTATATTCCATAAACTCTGCAACAGATACCGGAATTTCATCATTAAAAGTACCTTTTTCTTCGTTGTAGCGGAAAAATTGTCTGTCTTCAGTTTCTTTAACCATCAGACATACCAGTACATAATTGCCCTCTTCATCGGAATAGACGGCAATTTCCCAATCCCATTCTCCGTATTTTGCCTTGGCAAGTTTAAAGCCGGCCGGAGCATCCTCTTCTGTAATGTCCTCGCAAATTACATAAGTCTTGTCTCCTATCTCCACTTCGATTTGCTCAGGCTTCTCTAATGGTTCCTCCTCTTCCTGCTCTTCCTCCGTATCAGTCTTTATCAATTCTTCATCAGTAAAATCACCTCTCCTGTTAGGCGTGCCTGAATTTGTATTGGAACCGGAGCTGGAAGAGCTTGAACTCGACGATGAACCGGAACTGGATGAGCCTGAGGAACCGGACGAAGAACTTCCCCCAGAGGATGATTGGGGCTCTGACACCTTAATTGTGGCAGAAACAGGACCGCAGGAAAACGAACCCTGATCCCATGTTTCTCCAGCAGTGGTAGTCGCTGTAACAGTATAGTTTCCCGCTTTCTTTGCAGTAAATGTAAACGTAGCTGACATTGAAGATGTACCCATAGCCTCTAATAGAAAAGTGTTTCCATTAGCCATGGATATATTGCCGCCCTGTCCAGATAATGTCAACGCAGAAGAATCATAACTTAGATTGATAGTTGATGCACCCATAGTTGCACCCGAATACGTAAGTGTCACGGTGACAGTCTTGCCCACCTGGCATGAGCCTCCTGACATACCGGCGCTTACAGAAGCGCCAAAGCCTTCTTGAGTGAAAGTCACGCCAAGCACGAGAGTCAAAATCATCACCAAATATAACAATCTTTTTTTCATAAAATATCCCTTCTAGTTTTCTATGGTATCTATTCCTACTATGTGTTTCCTGAAGGCCAGTAAGTCAGCCAGTCCTACGGAATCATCCTTGTTGGCGTCGAGTCCTTTAAGCTGAGCGCCTCCATATTTTTCAAGGTCTACTATTTGTTTTCTTATCTTAAGCAAATCCGAAAGGCCGCATGTTCCATCGCCATCGCAGTCGCCTCGTATTACGATCTGAGCAGCACCTACGACCGTTCCTTGGCTGTCAGTAATCGCAAGTCTCATGCCTGTCCCTACATTTCCGCTGGTCACTTCTTTACCGGAAGCGTTGGTAAGTTTCATGGTCAATCCTTCTCCAAGAGTGATCTTAGATGTAAACGTCTTTACGTCGGTGGAAAAGTCCACTCCAGTCACATAATTTCCAAAGTCGTATTCTTTACTTTGTATATCAACGTTGGCATGAATTCCTATATCCTCCGGCAGTTCATTGCAAATGGTAAAAGGCACGAGCTGATAGTCTGAATAACCGCCCATACCTTGTACATACACATATCCCGTGCCCAGAGCAGTATTTTTTATGTATCCTACCTTATAATCTTTGTTCTGCGTAAGCCTTGTCCCATTGTATTCTACTATGATTTCGGGCTCTATAGGCCTGCCTGAATTGTACAAATAATAAGAAGCGTTGGCGAAGGAAATATCACAATTGACGATAGATTTTGCAGCGGTGGCTTTAGGTTTTTGATCTACATACCAAAAGTCCACGTCTGCCCTGCCGTCTATTCCGTTCACATCGCCGCTGGAGCTGTATTGCCATATATCATATTCGTTTTGGTATTCACACATTTTATAGTATTGCGCTGCCCATATGGTGTATTTGTTTTCCAATGTTTTTCCGTTTATATTGTTATTCAGGAATGTAAGGTTGGCATACAGTCCCGCATCATATCCGGCAGCCTCAATGGTACTGCAAAACGCTTCTGCGTTTTTAGTCATCTGTGTTTTGGAAAGCTTCGCTGCTGTAAGGCGACCTGAATTGCCTCCGGCGAACTCATAATCCATAAACACAGGCAAGTCCAAATCTTCTCCGTTTAAATATTTAAGCGTCAGTTCTGCTTCTTCCTTAGCTTCTTTTTCATTGACAGCCTGAGAAAAGAAATATACGCCGACCATTATCCCTGCATCTTTAGCCCCTTTAATAAAACCGGCATAATTTTCATCCGCATACATATTTCCCGCTGCGCCATATCCTCGTCCTGCTATTCTGATTATGGCAAAATCCACGCCGTCAGTTTTAGCTTTTACCCAGTCTATATCCTCCTGCCAAGCTGAAACATCAACTCCGTCGACGATGAGCATGTTATCAAACTTGCTGTTATGAGTATACTTTGAACCTGTATATGGGGACGTGGTCACAGTGGAGCCGAAAGCGACAGCCGCAGCAGCAGTCAGCGCTGCTACGAGTATCAAGCTTATTATTGATTTTTTCTTCATCAATGTTCCTTTCATATAGATATATTTTATCGTTTTTAATACATTATAATAGCTCTGGAAGGGCACACAGGCGCGCAATATCCGCATGTAAGACATTTAGACTCGTCTATTTGCGCCAAGCCTCTTTCATTAAAATACAAAGCATTGGATTGGCACATCTTCATACATGTGCCGCACCCTTCGCAGTTGCTTTCTTCTACTATTATTTTCTTCTTCGATACGTCGGGATTATAATCAGGCGCCATGGTTCCTTCCATATAACTGATAATATCGTCTATATCTCTGCAGGAGCCAAAGCCTATCATTATAGAATCTATACAATTTTTAGAGCAGATAAAATCAAGGGCTTTCTGATAGTTAACAGTCAGATTTCCTCCGCCGAAAACTTTCATAGCATAAATTCCCTTACCTGCTGTCTTGCATTTTTCAATAGCAGACAACATTTCTTGGGCGTCGCCTGCTTCAGAGCCTTTTCTTATGCCAAGGCCGGCATAATTTATCAGAGGGAAAACTACGTCGCACTCTTTTTGAGTTGAAATCTCATCGGTCACATCTATATTATGAGTTGATATGCCTATAGCCTTGATAAGACCCTTAGCCTTAGCATCATTTAAGGCTTCCCACGCTCCCAGTCTTTTTTCAAAATCTCCGCTTCGAATCTCATGCAGCAGGAAAATATCGATGATATCCATATCAAGACCGGATCTGGCTTCCTCAATGGCTTTCATCATGCCGCTATAATCAGGAGCAAGACTTTTAGAACTGATTACCGGTTCAAAAGAACTGCCTTTCATTGCTTCTCTTATATATGAATATGTATGGTAATATTGAGCAGTATCGAGAAAATCTATTCCCTTTTCCAGCGCATATTTAACGATGGCTGCACCTTCTTCCAGCGGAAGAGAAAGCTGATTGGGGCCTATAGGCATTACACCCATGCCTATACGGCTTACTTTAAGGCATGTATTTCCAAGAGCTACTTTTTCCATCTTAAATTCCTTTCTTTTTTAATTGTAATCTTGTATAATTAAAATGTAAATATGAAAAGTCTGGAGGTAAAGTCAAGTGTCACAAACGGTTCACCTTACAGAGCAGCAAGGATTTGAGAAGTTCAGGCATGCTTACAGAGCAGCCATAAAACAAGTGAGAATTAAAATAGAGATTTTAAGTGAGGATTTTGCAGTCCGTCACGATTATAATCCTATCCATCACATGGAAAGGCGTCTCAAAGCGCCGGAGAGCATTGAAGAAAAGCTCAACAGGCTGGGAAAAGAGATTACTATATCCTCGGCCAGAGAAAACATCCACGATATAGCCGGCATACGGGTAGTGTGCAATTTTATCGATGACGTATACACCGTGGCAGACATGCTGCTTGGGCAAAACGACATTCATTTAATCGAAAAAAAGGACTACATAAAAAATCCGAAAGACAGCGGCTACAGAAGTCTTCACCTGGTAATATCAGTACCTGTATTCCTCCTTGACGGATGTGAGGAAGTGCCTGTTGAAATACAGCTGCGCACTGTCGCCATGGACTTTTGGGCCAGTCTTGAACATCAGCTTAGATATAAAAATGAAAAATATCATGCGCCTATTGTAGACCTTGAACTAAAAGCATGTGCCGAAATCAATTCCACATTGGACGTAAGGATGCAAGAACTGTTTGATGAGCTCAACAAGCAGGAACTTTCCTTCAACGAAAAAGAATAAAATGCTGAATATCTCTTGGGCTTTATTATAATTAATTGATTATAATTAATTTATGATAACAAATACAGATCATCAAGTCCCAAGAGTTCCATTAAGGCCCAAATGGCCTCGTTCACTTCTTGTCTTGTATTAAAATAGCCAAAGCTAAAGCGCACTAATCCTTCTTGTTCTTTTCCTAAGGATTTTAATAGCCTTGGCGCATTAAAATCACCTGACTTAACCGTTATGCCTCTTTTTCTCATGAAAAGCTTAACATCTTCGGCAGAAAATCCGTCTACGCTTATGGATACTGTAGGTATCCTCAAATTAGTGCCAAAGTCTCCGTATACTGTTACCGCTTTCATTGATTTGACCGCCTCGAAAAACCTTTTGGCTAATCTATGCGGAAAAATGCTTACACCATATATACCTTTTTCTTTTATAAAATCCAAAGAGGCGCAGAGTTTACCGAGCTTTTCTTCCGATGGAACTGCAATTAAATTTTTTGCTTCATCGCTTAACGACAATTCCTTCCTCAAGCAAAGACCTCCGGTACCATGAGGACCCATGAGTTTTTTATGCCCTGTAAAGCAAAAAGCATCTACACTTAAGCTGTTCAAATCTATATCAATCGCACCTGCAGTTTGGCATCCGTCCACTATAAGGCGCAGCTTATGTCTTCTCGCAATTGCTCCAATCTTTTCCAAATCTATAATATTGCCGGTAACGTTTGACCCATGGCAGCATACTATAGCTGTAGTTTTTTCGTTTACAGCACTCTCAATCATATCATATCTAACTGCAGCATATGCGTTAAGGGGTATATATGTTATACTGCATCCTCGTTCTTCCATCTCTGCAAGAGTATCTAAAACGATGCCATATTCCATATCTGTAGAAATAATATGATCCCCGGGAGCTACCAGGCTTTTAATTGCTGCACTTATTGCTTGAGAGCCACTTTCAGTAAGGATCACCTTTTCATCATTTTTACATCCAAAGAAATCTGCAATTTTACTTTTTGTCTGTTCTTCCGAAGCATTATCAGCCGAATAGTATATTTCAGGCTTTGTAACAGTTGTCGCGGCGTTATTTAAATATATCATTTTTACCTCTTAACTTCTACATGAAGGGTTTCCATAACAGCTAAAGCCGCTTCTTGCAACTTAGGATCGTTGCTTCCCACGCATGCGGCATCTACATATATAGGGACATTAGGTATAGCTGCTTTAGCCAAAGCTATATTAGAAATAACGCATATATTAGTCACAACACCTACAAACTCCATACTTTCATATTCGTCTTTGTGTTTACGCAAATATTCACATAACTCATATGAGCCAAAAGTAGGTTTAGAAAAGACTAAGTCATTAGAATCTTTTAAATCCGCTATGCTGCCATACAGCTGCCAACCATCCTGTCCTTCTATGCAATGTTCTATAGGAAGATGCTTTCCTTCTTGCGTGTCCATGTAATGACGGTCGTGGGTATCCATAGTAAATATTACTTGCCCATTGCTTCCCATATTATGATAAGCTTTTATCTTTTCTCCTATAGGCTCCTCTAATTTTTCGGCTCCTTCAAAACCAAGGGAACCGGAGACGAAATCATTTTGATAATCGACAACTATAAGCAGTTTTTTCATCGCTTTCCTCCTGTTTCTCATATAACTTTTGGTATTCTAACCCGATGTGTACCTGCATCTTAAACATCCTGCGAAGATTCTTCCTCTTCCTGTATATCTGCCCCTTTAGGTAAAATGGCCTTGCTCAAAAGCCAGTCTCTCCATTCAACATAATGTTTAGCATATATATGGGTGTTATCGCTGGTATATTCAGCCTTCAGGTTGCCTTTTTCATCATCAAACAGACTGTTTACGTCTATATAGAATATTTTCTTATTATCTATAAACTCAGATATGCTTTTGTTAAATTGATTTATACGCTTATTGTTAAAAGTACCATCAGTATCTGAGCGAGCTGCTGCCACATGCAGATTAGCTTGTATGAAGAGTATGCCGTCAGGATTTTTTTCAGTGAGCCAGTCTACTAATTCCTTGTATTTTCCTATAGTCTGCTCCATATTATATCCCAACTCATTGATTCCCAGCATCAGGTAAATCTTGCCATAATGCTTAGTGCTCAATAGTTGTTCCAGCGTAACTTTGCCTACACCTGCCACCTCAACCGACTCATCGCGCACTTTATAAACATTCATCCCTGTAGTAGCAAAAAAATCCGCGCCTTCTATCTGTCCATACTCATGAAGACCTACAGTTCTGGAATCTCCTATGAAAAGAGCGTCTTTGAAATATGAAGAATCCGCCGTAACGAACGGGGCGTCATCTGGCGCCGGCACTTTATCCACCGGTTCTTCCTGAGCAGCTTCCGGATTTTTCTCCCCGGTGCCTGTATCCTCTTCATTGGTGACATTATCAGCCCCCGGCCCATCAGGAGTTTTATTGTCAATAAACAGCGTTTTATACGCAAACATTGAAACTACTATAAGGCATGAGCACATTAACATAATTGAGAAAAAATATTTTAAAAAGTTTTTCATGTCTTCTCCTAAAATCTAAAATATAAAAATGGATCGTTTAATCCCATATGGATTAAATATACTGAACCCCAGAAGATAGCAAATAAGATCACCGCTCCTAGTACATTATCTTTAATCTTATTAAACAATTTAGCCGGTCCCGACACGCTCAGCACAGCGCATATAATCATTAAAACGCCGTACATATCTGCAAATTTAGCCACATCTCCTTCAAATACAGAACCGAATCCGTTTGCACCTATACCTATAAGTCTTCCTGCATATACGCCCAATTGTCCCATGTCTGTTATGGCAAATACCATCCAGGTGAGCGGTATTAAAACAATCATATATGCATGACCTACAACTTTAAACCTGTCCAGAATTTTCTTAAGTCCGGCTTTTTCTATAGCTATTATTGCAAACAATATCATTCCCCATAAAATAAAGTTCCAGCCTGCTCCGTGCCAAAATCCGGTTAAAAGCCAAACTACAAAAAGGTTAAAATATACCCTGGGGGTTGAGCGTCTGTTGCCGCCCAAAGGTATGTATACATACTCTTTGAACCAACTGCCTAAAGTCATATGCCACCGTCTCCAAAATTCAGTCATGGAAAGAGACTCGTAAGGATGGTCAAAGTTTTGAGGTATGGTAAAACCCATTATTCTGCCTAAGCCTATAGCCATCATAGAATATCCGTAAAAGTCAAAATAAAGCTGAAAGCTATAGGCAAAAATTCCCATCCAAGCTACCGGCGTAGAAATGCTTTCATATCCGATTGCCTGTATGTCGCTCCAAAAGTTTCCTATTTGATTAGCTAATAATACTTTCAGCCCCAGTCCCAGAGTGAAAAGCCTTAAGCCTTGGTCCAACTGAGCAAAAGTAGCCCTTCGACTGCGCATCTCTTCCCTAAGTTCTCTGTATTTGATTATTGGACCGGCTATCAATTGAGGAAACATGGTCAAATAAGCACCGAAGTTAGCCAGAGAAGTTTCCGCCGGAACCTCTCTTCTATAAACATCCGTAATATAAGATATGCTCTGAAAAGTGTAGAAACTTATGCCTACAGGTAATAAAAGATTCCATGGTTCCAAGAGTTCGCCACTGCCGCCAAGGTATTTTGAAAGACTGTTTATGTTTTCGAAAATAAAATCAGAATATTTAAAGACACACAGCCAGGCCAAATTATATATAATTCCTATAATTAAAATGCCCTTACTATGCGTTTTGGCAATTGCCTTGCCCAAAATAAAATTCACTATTACCGACAAAACCAAAAGCATGGTATATTGGGGCTTGTCCCATGTACCAAATGCATAAAAAGCTATACTTCCAATAAATATCCAAAAATTTCTCCACATTCTCGGTATGGAAAAATATATTATCAAAAAAACAGGTAGATAAACAAATATAAACTGTAAACTGCTGAATACCATTAAAAACTATTTTCTCCTTACTACTTTTTATATGTTTCAGCTTAAATTTTCATCTTCAAGCATCCTATATCCTACGCCCAGCTCGGTGAATATGTATTTAGGCTCACCGGGCGTTGCCTCTATCTTTCGTCTGATATTGGCCATATTTACCCTCAAAATTCTATTATTGTCATCAGCATAAGGACCCCAAACTTCATTTATTATAGTATCGTATGTTATCACCTTACCTGAGTTTTTAGCCAAAAGAGACACTATTTTATATTCAACTCTTGTGAGATGTACTTCTCGTCCATTTACGGTCACTCTTCTCTTTTCAAAATCCACAACTAATCCGCCGGCAGAATACGGTCTGTTATTATTGACATGGTCATCTAAAATCTTGTTGCTATGTCTTATTGCAGTCCTTATTCTGGCCAGCAGTTCAAACGTGCCAAAGGGTTTAGTTATATAATCATCTGCGCCTATATCCAATGCGCCTACTTTTTCTTTTTCTTGGTTTCTGGCAGATATGACTATTATAGGTACACTTGACCATTGACGAGTCTCCTTTATTATATCTATACCGTCCATATCCGGAAGTCCCAAATCAAGCAACACCAAATCCGGAAGAGCAGAAGTCAAGAATGCAAGCCCATCTCTGCCGGTCTGAGCAGTTATAGTTCTATAATTATGCGCATTTAAAGTTTTGGCCATAAAATCGCATATGCTTCGTTCGTCTTCTATAATAAGTACAGTAACTTTCTGTATCATATTTTTTCCTCCGTTTCTCTAGGCAATGAAAACGAAAAAGTCGTTCCATGCCCGTGATTTTCCGCTTTTATTTTTCCTCCATGAGCTAAGACAATAGTTTTGCAAATAGATAAGCCTATGCCCATGCCTTTGCTGCCATCAGTGCTTGATTCCTTCCTATATGCGCCTTCGCCGTCAAATATGCTTTCCAGTCTGCTGGGATCGATGCCTATGCCGTAATCCTTCACCGAAAATATCACATCTGACTCGTTTTCTTTTACCGTAACTTCCAAAGGTTTTACGCTGTTAGAATGAGTCTGTGCATTTTGCAATATGTTTATCAGCACTTGCTCTATCAGCATTGCATCCATCATGACCATCACCAAATCATCCGGCAAAGTTACTTTTACCGAAGCTTCAGGAAATCTTTTTTTAAATCGCACTATTGCAGAAGAGACCACCTCGTCCACTGCTTCAAGGGTTTTATTTACTCTTGATGTTTCATTATTGATTCGTGTAACGGTTAGCAGATTTTCCACCATATTGAGCAACCAGTTAGCATCATTTTCAATGTTCTCTATTATACTTCTCTTTTCTTCATCCGTAAGCTCTTTTTCCATTTCCAAATACGACTCGCTGTTACCTATAATGCCTGTCAAAGGGGTCCTTATATCATGGGACACCGCTCGAAGAAGGTTTGCCCGCATCTTTTCCTTTTGCGCTTCCATCAATTCTTCTTCTTGCATTACCAAAACCTTTGCTTGTTCCTTCAGATTAGTCGTTAATACAGATGTCGCTATGCAAATGGCAAGCATGCAGAAAAAGGTTATAGGATATCCGTCTAAGGTAAGGTTGAATGCATGATACGGATATGTAAACAGAAAGTTTATCGTCAATACGCTGAAAATAGCATAAAAAAAGCCGAATATATACCCGGATGTATATCTGGCAACCAGAAAGTTTCCTAATATATAGAACATGGTTATATTTAAATCGGGGTTTTGAACAACCGTTCGAAAAATCAGCGCAAAGCCTGTCATAGCTATAAAAACGGCTAAAAACATCAAGCAGTCTTTTTTATGATTTTTTTTTAAATCACCGTCATGAGAAGGCAAAAACTTGGCTTTTTTAAAGAAAATTTTGAGTTTTTCCCTCACGTTGCACTCCTCCTAAATTTAATATATATTACCATGTCGCTAAAGTGGCGCTAAATATTTCGTTACTCTATATATAATAAATAAATATAGTAGTTTTTTCAAGGTAATTTCACATAGAAAAGTCTTTTTTCATAGAATAAAATATAACAAAAAAAGAAGGGAGAATTATCTTGATTAAAGATCCTTATATCGGCATGCCCATAATTATCGATACAAGTCCTGACATTCCCGGAGGATGCGGCTGTTTTGAAGACAACGATAATAACAGCTCAGGAGGAAATACAGGTGACGTAGGGGACATAATGCCTGACAGAAATTTTGACAACATGTATCTGGGAGAGCTTCCCCTTGCTATGTGCTACGTTCCTATGCAGCGTTGGAACACCACTTACTCTCTGCAAAAAGGTTTAGAAAGAGGCACAATTTTTCCTGAACTGGATTTACCTTTTTTAGGAGGTAGAGAAAGATGAACAGAGAAGAATTAATGTATTTGATCCAACAGGCAAGTTTTGCTTTAGTTGATGCAAATCTTTTCCTTAACTCTCATCCTCAAAACAAGATGGCTTTAGATTATTTTGCTGACGTTCAGCGACAGTATACAGAGCTTCAAGCTGAATATGAAATGATGTTTGGCCCTCTCACAGCTTTTGACACTAATACTGAACAAGGCTGGACCTGGATACAGGCTCCGTGGCCTTGGGAACTGGAGGCATGATCTATGTGGATGTATGAAAGGCGACTTGAATATCCTATAAAAATTAAAAATCCCAATCCGGCTCTTGCTAAGTTTATAATATCTCAATACGGAGGTCCGCATGGCGAAATAGGTGCCTCACTCAGATATTTATCACAGCGATGCAGCATGCCTTATCGCCAAGTAGCCGGCATACTAAACGATATCGGTACAGAAGAGTTGGCTCATTTGGAGATGGTTTGTACTATTATTCATCAACTCACAAGAGGTATGACTGTAGAACAAATAAAAGCAGCAGGTATGCAGGACTATTTCGTAGATCATACCGCAGGAGTTTATCCACAAGCTGCTTCCGGCGTGCCTCTCAGCGCCGCTACTCTGGCAGTTACAGGAGATGCTATAGCAGACATTCAAGAAGATATGGCGGCAGAACAGAAAGCACGCCTCACCTACGACAACATTCTCCGTATGGCTGATGACCCTGATGTAATTGACCCTATCCGATTCTTGAGAGAAAGAGAAATCGTACATTATCAACGTTTTGGCGAAGGTTTGAGAATTATTCAAGACAATTTAGACAAGAAAAATTTCTATGCTTTTAACCCGGAATTTGATATGAGATAGGAAAAAGTATTTTTCACTAATAGATGATTTGTTTACAAAATGGGCTGTCTTAAAGGCAGCCCAGCTTTTTTTCTATTGCAACACATACATCATCAATTTGCGGATTGTTCATGTCTGATACAGTATCTAAAAAATTTGCTATATTTCGTCAGCTATTATGCTATCATCCCTGCTTGGCTTTTGAGCCGCTTCTTCGTCGGATAATATTTACACATATCAATACATAATATTGGCGATATGCACTATAGGCGCAAATATCAGTATTACTGCCATAAATTGAATTATTCCCTTTTTGATTTTTTTCATTTCTGCCGCCTCCTGTTGCTTTTGTTTTATAGTTTCATACTACAGCAACAGGTGTCCCAAAGTTTGGACAGCGGGTGTATTTATAATAAAATTATATCTTCAATGATTTTGTCAGCCTGCTTGTCCCTTCGGCATCTTTCATCTAATTTTCTGTTCTTTGACTTTCACCGGTCTGATAATCGATGTCTACACCAGGCTGCACATTATAAACGAACACATTGAAAGCGACTCCCTGTCCGTCATCTTCCACCGATAGGGCCTCCATCTGTACCCCTCTTGCTACTAATTCATCGCCTTCAAATACAGGGGTAACGCGATAAAGCACGTGATTGCCCGTTGTTTCAACGTAATCGGCAACTTGATTTTCAAATGGCAGCATGCCATCAACATTCATATAGCGAGTACCTGTTATAAGATTTTTTTCATTTGCGTTTTCGCCTGCCAGCTGAAATCCTATGAGGTGACATCTATTATATAGATATTTATCGTCAATCAAATCATCATATCTGACCGTATGCCATCCGCTTGGCTTGATTTGCCCTATGCTGCCCCTATCTTCATCAGGCATGGTTTCGATTCCTATCAATGCATAAGCCTGTCCGCACCTGCCCAGGCTGTCAAGCTCGCTGTACGCTTCAAAGGATTCCCTTTGCATGTCATCTTCAGAAAAATCCGGCTGATTATAATTCATCTCCACATACGGACTTCCGGAATACTCCGGAATAGTATCAATATCTATGTACTGATCGCTGTAAGAAATGGGATTACTAAAAAACGCCGGTGATACGCCCAGCGCTACAGCAGCTATTATTATAATTTTAATGATTAACTTTTTCATTTAAACCCTCCATGCCAAATCCTTCCTATCAAGGAAAACAAAACAGAGAACAAGAAGCGTTCTCTGTCTTGCTTTATTTATATTCACACACCTTGTTGCGTTCGATACCACATAAAAAATAATTACGGCTCGTTGTTAATTTACAACATTTTTTATAAAATAACATTGCAGTATCAAATCACGATATAATTATACCTTATTTTTACAATTAAATCAAGTTAAAAGCTCTTCTATACTACAGAAATTATATCCTTGCTCTTTCCAACCTTCTATGAGTTCCTCCAGTATTTCAGAGTTAGTCTTAGAGGTGCTGTGCAATAACACAATTGCTCCCGGATGTATTCTTTTATTCAAAACATTTAAAGCTTCTTCTCTGGTCGGCTGATCGTTTTCATACCAATCCACATATGCCAAACTCCAAAATACAGTGGTGTATCCCATTTCAGATGCCTGTTTCAGATTATTTTCACTATACTTGCCCTGTGGAGGTCTATAGATTTTTTTCATATCTTTTCCTGTAACTTGCTTGTAAGCCGCTTCCAAATCCTCGAGTTCTTTTCTGAAAGACTCTTTTTCTTCTATAGAAGCCATATCAGGATGATGCATCGTATGGTTCCCTACAGTATGACCCTCCGCTTCCATTCTCTTTACAATCTCAGTGTTTTCCTCTATGTAATTACCTACCAGAAAGAATGTTGCCGGTACTTTCTCTTTTTTAAGCACATCGAGGATTTTTTCCGTATATCCATTTTCATAGCCTGCATCAAAGGTAAGATAAATATTTTTTTCTTTGGAAGAAGCTCTGGTATCAATATAATAGCCATTATACTGCTTTAAATATTCCGCAGTAGCGTTACCCACAGGAGCTGCGCCTTCCTGCTGAAATGACAGACCCCAGTTGCATTCTGCAGATGCTGCCGCATCTATCGAAACTCCTTCTTCTGCATCTCCCTGATGATTTTTTCCGGCTCCTCCTAATATGAAAGCCCATGCGCTTATCCCCACCACAGCTATTATGGCAAAACAAAGAAATATTTTCTTCTCCATATATAAAATCACCTCTTCCCTAATCTATGAGGTGATTTATAATATTATTTCTTTCTTTTCTCTATTTTTTCTATAAATATAATTAAAATCATAGTTCCTGCGCCGGTTATTACGGAAGCGATTAATAAAAGCGCTGAAGGTCCTGAAAAATCCAGTATAAATCCGCCTATAAAGCTGGCAAATACAGTGGATATGGTTATCATGATTGTATACAGCGCCTGCCCCTTGACTGCCTCGCCTCTATCCATTATTTCGTCTATAAAGTTTACCATCGCAGGCAAGAACAAGCCGAAGGATACGAGCTGAAAAAACTGCGCAACAAATATCATGGTAACGTTTTCTGCCAGGAAAGCGCAAACTACCTTTGCAGTAAAGCATATCGAAGCAAACTTAAGCAAAGTTTTACATGAAAATTTGTTGTTTACCTTGCTGAAGAAAAACATCTGTTTCCCCCTACACCTTCAACGATTTGAAGCATAAAATTATTGAAAACAGCATTGCTGAAAAATATTCCTCCGGTACCGATGCTGACAGCAAGAAAAAGCTTGTTTCGCTGAACAAACCGGCGCAGATTTATTTCCTCGAAATTCTTTTCCACATGTAATCGCTGTCTCTGCGGACTCTTGATTTGGCATGCTTTGTTAAAATGCTTGGCAGTAATATACAAAGTCGCAAGCAACATCACCAATATGACTTCCCCTGTAAGCGGGATTACCGTCACTCCGCGGCTTTCCGCAAAAGCTCCTAAGAAAGCGCACAAAAGGGAATAAGCCAGAGAACCCATGAATACCGGCGTATTCAACGTTTAACAGGTTTTTCATAGTTTAACCCAAATTTAATTTACAAAAACTTTTTCAAATATTTCAGTGTTCTCACCATCTGTGAAACGTAACTGTTTTCATTGTCATACCAGGCGACTACACGTACTTCGTATATCTTTGTTCCGCATCTCTCCGCTAAAGTCTGCGTAGCATCAAACAATGAGCCGTATTCCATACCTATGATATCGCTGGAAACCAATTCTTCTTCTGTGTATCCAAAGGACTCATTGGCTGCCGCCTTCATAGCCGCGTTGATTCCCTCTACGCTGACGCTTTCAGTCTCGTCCTTAAGAGTGGCGTCCAATATGGTTATGGAGCCTGATGGTACAGGTACTCTCTGAGCAGAACCTATAAGCTTACCATCAAGTTCCGGTATTACCAATCCTATGGCTTTTGCTGCTCCTGTGCTGTTAGGAACTATGTTGATAGCTCCCGCTCTGGCTCTCCTCAAATCTCCTTTTCTATGAGGACCGTCAAGAATCATCTGGTCTCCCGTATATGCGTGAATTGTAGTCATGAACCCTGTTCGTATTTCACGATATTGGTTCAAAACTTTAGCCATAGGAGCAAGACAATTGGTAGTGCACGATGCTGCCGAAATGATATTGTCATCAGCAGTAAGCGTCTCATGATTAGTTCCGTAAACTATCGTCGGCAAATCGTTTCCGGCAGGTGCAGAAATCAAAACTTTCTTCGCTCCGGCATTTATATGAGCCTGAGACTTAGCCTTAGAAGCAAAGAAGCCGGTGCATTCCAAAACTATATCTACTTTTAGCTCTTTCCACGGCAATTTTTCGGGATCTTTTTCAGAAAAAACAGTTATTTTAACTCCATCTACAGTTATAGAGCTATCATCGTTTTCTACTGTATGTCCTTTATATCCTCCCTGGACGCTGTCATACTTTAATAAGTGGGCCAGCATCTTAGGTTCTGTTAAATCGTTTATTGCCACCACTTCCATGGAATCATCGGCAAAAATTTGTCTAAAAGCCAGTCTTCCTATCCTTCCAAAGCCGTTTATAGCAATTCTTACCATAATTTCTCCTCCTTTTCCCGTTTTCTATATTGGTATTGTACCACAAAAAAAGGAATATAGCACAGTTAAGTGATTATTCCTCTCCCATTTTTTGTTTGCTGATTCTGCAGCCGGCTTTCAAAGTGGGCTGCTGACAAAATTTCAAAAATCAACAAATTTTGTCTGCGTCGGCAATCATCAATCGCCAACCTCATGCCGCGCAGATCGGCATAACTTCATATAAAGCATTTTAACTTCATTCTCTTTTTAAGGGACTATCGCTAAGGCGACAGTCCCTTTAATTTTGTCTATCGATTATAATGCTTTAAAGTCATCAATCAAAAACTTTCTGTCCATCTACCTCAGTTGTCAAAGCTTTAAGTGCTTTTTCAATTATACTGCGGCGAAGGGCTTTTTCCTCTTCTTTGTCCAAAGCCGGGTTACCTAGAGGATGAGGGATAGCTATCGCAGGAACGATTCTGTTGGCACCTACTGTCAATGAAATAGGCGTAACAGTACATATATGAACTACAGGGATTCCTGCTCTTTCGATTTCTTTTACCATCGTTGCACCGCAACGTGTACAAGTGCCTCAGGTAGAAGTAAGTATTACGGCGCCTACACCATCGTTAAGCAATTTACCTGCAATCTCTTTTGCAAAAGCTTTTGCGGAAGCAACTGCTGTTCCATTTCCGGTAGTAGTATAAAACTTGTTATGCAGGCTTCCTATCTTGCCTTCCTTCTCCAGATCACGCATCACATCTACAGGCAGCACTCTGTCTGCATCCTGGTTTGCATATACCGGGTCGTATCCTCCGTGAGCTGTCTCATAAGTATCTGCAGTGAGGTCCATTACGCCTGTAATATCGTACTCGCCATAATGCGAAGCGCTGGAGCTTTCGATGTGGTCAGGGTTTCCTTTTGGTACGATTCCTCCGGAAGTAACCAATGCCACTTTTGTATGAGCTAAATCTTTAACCGCAGGGTTAGGCTCTACTCTGTCAAAAACAGGCATAGGATACTCAGTTACAAAATCCTCGCCCGACAGCTTCTTTATAAGCATATCTACAGCTCTTTCAGAGCCTCTCTTTTTCTCAAAGAAATTAACTCTGCTGCCGCCAGGAAGATATCCTTCCTCTATGGACGCGCCTACCTTTTCTCCTTTAGCCAATTTCATTGCCAGAGGAGCCATCTTTTTCACTGCGTCTCTCATGCCTGCCGCACTGTTTTTAGTAGCTACTATATATGTCTTATCCTTAAACATATCTGCGCCGGGATTTTCCTCGTACATTCCCGTAACTGATGGTATTCCCAGTTTTTCCCAAACAGCTGTGGCAAGAGTAGCGCAAGCCACACCGTAACGACCTGCATTAAAAGCCGGACCTGCAATAAACACATCAGGAGAAAGGTCTTTTACCATTTCCAAAATCTGCTTTTCAGCTTTATCGATATTTTCATTAAAATACGAGTCACCGCATATTATGGTTCCTACAATTTCTGCCTCGTTCCCAAAACTGGCTGAAAAAGCCATTCCCGGTCCTACAAACTCTCCTTTGCGCAACTCAGGCGGATAATCGGCCTTTTCCTCGCCTCCTATGTTGGCAAAAAATTGATTTATATAATGTACTACTTTTACTTTCATCGCTTTCTTACCTCCTACCTGGCGCTCAGCTTGTTGAATCCTGTCTCATTGGTAGCGCCGGTTATCACTTGAAGTTCTACTTCCAAAGATCCGTCTTCTCTTAAGGTGTTTTCACTGGCACCGGCTATCTTATTGACATAATCCAATGTACCTATGACCTTATCCATCTTTGGCAGTATAACCACTTCATTGGCATTTCCTCCGGTTATCACAGCGTCTGCAGCAGGATCGGCATCTGCCAACGACTGAGATTTTCCATCACGTCCTGCATACTCGTCAGTTATGATAACTGTCTTGATTCCTTCTGCCTCAATTTTCTTGCAGTTCATGATAAGGTCTGTATCAGGATTACCAAATCCTTCCTGTGATACGATGACTCCATCTAAATCAAGCATTCTGCAAAGTTTAGCAGTCCAGTCTGAAGAACGCATTTTATCAGCAAGATATACGTTTTCATTGGTTATTATTTGGCACACAAAGTTAAGTTTCTTTCCATGCTGTGCAAATAAATCTTCTACTACAGGATTATTCTGATGAACATAAGTAGGGTTCTTATCGCATGCTGAAACACAGTTTCCAGATACAATCGCTCCGTCCATGACTTCGGTAGGACTCAGCATTGTAGGAAGAATTTTTTTAGCGTCCACCCCATATACGTAAGTATCATGAAGGAGCCCTTGGCTCTGCAGCATCTGAACGTAAGCTACTCTCGGCAAGTCAGGATATTTTTGAATTCCTTCTTTAATATTGCAAGTCTCATATACTTTAGTCTCATCAGGTGTCAAGCCCTTAGCTAACTCACCTACATACGCAGCAACTCTAAAACCTGCAAATCTGACAGCCGCCTCATAGTCATGAGGTTCAAGCCCGTCTTGCGGCTCACATACCATTACGAGATTTACAGTTTTAGAAAATGGAGTGTAATCTGCTCCAGGACCTGACATATCAATAATCCCTTCCTGGAATCCTACAATTTTGCCGGCAGTTACTACAGCCATACCTTTTAACGCATACGTTGTGCCGCTGCCTACAGTATCAACTTTTGCAAGAACACCAGGAAATATACCGCCTCTTCCGCTTACTTTAACACGTGGCTCGATAACATCTTTAACCGGTGTTATTCTTACTGATTCTCCAGGCCTTGCTATGTCAAAGGTGACACTCTTGATCTTTTCATCTTCAAGGGCTGTTTTTTCTGCTTCTTCACGTGATACATAAAGGATGCCGTCTTCAATTTTTGATACATCCGAAAATTGAATATCCTTGATGTATATGTGTCCCATTTCTAACCGCACTTCTTTTCTCCTCCTTATGATAAAACTATCTATATATACGCTGACGCGATAGCGCCCTTGAGCAAGTCCATATCGATAAGCTTTAAATCATCCAGTGTCTTGCTGGAATATTTTTCAGACTTATCTTCGAACTTTCTGCTGGTCCTTATAGCATCTTCTATAAGAGTAAGCGATGTCATATCAAGCCTCTCTCCACGGCTCATCAACACTGATTTATAAGGAGTTTCCCCAGGTTTGACGCTTCCTGAAAGAGGATGAGTCAAAAGCCTGTATCCCTTATGAATCAAGTCCCTTATTTGCTCTAATATCCCATCAAATGTTGTTTCTTTATAGATAATGCTGTACCTGTGTTCCATTTCTTTTAAGACTAAAGGGTTATTGGTCACTATAACGACATCTTTGTTCATAATCCATCTCCTGTCAGTCTTTTGCTTTTATTGCATGCATATCCCTACAATCTTCTATTGTTTCGCAATATCAATAAAAAAGGAACGGTGCCAAATACATTACGTATGTAGTCATCGTTCCTCTGTTTTTTGCCATGTACAAAATCCAGAACGCAGTCCTTTTTCCGGTCCTTTTACCTGAAAGTTTCACTAAACGAATCCAGCCCCAGATTCGCTCTGCTTGCCTCTTCGGTGCTTCACATAAAGTCTCTCCCGGAAAAGATCAATCCGCTATTGATTTTTTCTATGGTCATTATATAGCACCGCTGATTTTTTTGCAACACCTAATTATTTAAAATTTTTAATATTCGGAAAAGGGCATACCCTCTCTTGTCCATGCTCATGAGGTCCTATATGTTTTTCCATCCACATCATGTCGTACCAACGGTCAAACTTATATCCGCATTTATGAAAAGTTCCTACCTGCTTAAACCCCATTTTTGTATGAAACAAAACGCTATCCCGAGGCAAGAACTCATCTTCCTCTTCAGCGCAGGCTATACATGCGTTCATATTTAAAACACCTTGCTTTTTCAAGGCTTCTTCCAGTTTTAAATACAGCATTCTCCCTATGCCCATTCTTTTGCAGTCATACTTTAAGGATACCATTGGGATATTCTTTTCATCCGAGATTTTGCACCTCTCTTCAATCTTCCTTTCTGATATGCGATCATATTTTTGCTATATTTTTTCCAACTACATAGCAGAAGCCGTCTTTCGCTTTCTCAAATCCAAGATAGAGATATTTATATAAAGCTGCACAGTATCTGTATACGTTCCTCCTTGACCGGTTCATCACCGTTCCAGAAAAGTTTGTACAAGTCGCCATGCTGTATCCTGTGCTCCAAGTAATCAAGGAAGGCCGACACTTCACTGGTAAGGGTTATATGCTTTGTCTTATATTGGTCTTGTATGTCCAATGGCAGTAAATCGAAATAATAGTCTATATTTATCCCTGCCAATTGCTCAATTGACGTATTTCCAAGCCGACGATTGTTATAAAGAGAATCTATCAAAAGAAAATCTATGTCCTCAAATAGAGTTCCTAAGTAATACTCCACATCAAAAAACATTGACTTATACTCATCCAGTGAAAATTCTTCTTCCTCTTCTATGTCGTCATCTAATCCGTTAATTTCGTATTCCGTTTTGCTGGCTTCGTCTATCAGCTTACGGCATTTATCATCAAAATCCTCTTATTCAATCTAAAGTCCAATTCTGGCTTTCAGTCTGAAGTTTTACCATATGAGCATAAATTCCCCCGCTTTCATATAAGTTTTCCGGGCTGCCTTGCTCGGCTACCTTACCTCCGGACAGTACCACAATCTTGTCTGCCCCTGCTACTGTACGCATACGATGAGCTATAACCAGTACAGTTTTATCTTTTATGAGCCTGGTCAATGCCGACTGTATTGAAGTTTCGTTCTCTACATCTAGGGATGCTGTTGCCTCATCTAAAAGTATGATAGGAGCATCTTTTAGAAAGGCTCTTGCTATGGATATCCTCTGCCTTTCTCCACCTGACAATTCACATCCGTTTTCTCCGATCATGCTGTTCCATCCATTAGGGAGTTTTAAAGCAAACTCCTCACAGTTAGCCAATCTGGCTGCTTCTATTATTTCTTCATCGGTGGCATCTTTCTTTCCTATACGTATGTTTTCCATTATTGTGTTGTCAAAAAGCGTTACATCTTGAAATACTATGGAGTACAGCGACATTAAAGTCTCTGGGTCGATCTTTGATATGTCCATACCGCCTACCGTTATCTTACCTTTATCTACATCCCAAAATCTTGCTGCTAAGCGGCTTACTGTCGTTTTACCTCCGCCTGAAGGACCTACCAGAGCCGTAACCTCTCCTTGCTTTGCAGTAAAAGACACATCATCCAAAACGGTTTCACCATCATTATAAGCAAACCCTACATGATCAAATTCGATGCTGCTTCCTCGATTATTAAGGCTTTCCACGCCCTCTTGTACAGGATAATCAAGAATTTCCTTCATTCTCCCTATGTTGGTTTTAGCAGAAATAATAGCCGCCAAATTTTGAAGTGCTGACTGGAAAGGGTCATAAAGTCTGGAAGCTACAAGTAAAAACAGAAAGAAAGTCAGCACATCAAGGCTGCCTGCCACTAAAAGGGCCGCCCCAACCAAAGCTACAGTAGCTATTCCAAATTTTAACAGCATAGATGCTGATACTACAAAAACTGCCGTACCTAATTCTGTAAATATAGCTCTTTTTTCTACAGCCTTTATTTTTACATCAAGGCCTTTAATATAATCTTTTTCAGCATTATTGGATTTTAAGTCACGCACCGTTTCTATAAATTCTTGTATTCCGTCAGCACATTCCATCTTTGCCGCCATCTGCTTCTCGTTAAACTTGCTCTGCACTTTAGATGACAATGCGACGATAGCAAAAGAAATCGGCAAAACCCAAACTGCAGCCAGCGCCATTCTCCAATCAATTACAAACAAAGCTGGTATGATAAGTATCGTAGATATTATTGAACCTGCCAATTCTGGTATGAAGTGGGAAAATGCTGTCTCAAGAAAGGTGCAATCAGCCATGATCGTGCTGGTCAAGTCTGAGAGATCTTTTTTGCCGAAGAAAGACAATGGTATTTTTCTCAGCTTTTCTGCTAAAGTAATCCGTCTAACGCCGCTTTCCGTATAGGTAGCAAAATATGTGGCATTGTATTGGAACCATGTAGTTATAAAGATTAAAGCCAAAATCACTAAGCATCCTGCGATATAAAACACGCTTCTTTCTGCGCTGACACCGCCTTTCATCATATCGTCCACAAAATAGTAAAGCAGTCCTACCGGAAAGATAAAAGAAAGGTTCTGCAGAACACATCCTATACATCCTTTTACTAAATCCTTGGCTCCTTGTCTGGAAAGTGCATATTTTTTTTGCAATTTTTCTATCATAAAACTACCCCTCCCTTGAAACTTTCCATTTAACTGAAGTCTGATAATCATTCCACATTTTTTCAAACAATCCATGCCTTTGCTCAAGCTGCTCCTTTTTACCTGCCTCAGCAATTTTTCCGTCTTGTAAGACATATATCATATCAGCATTGGCTATCGTGGAAAGTCTATGAGCTATCATGATTACGGTTTTATCTTTTGCAAGCTGGCTAAAAGCCTTTTGTACCTGTATTTCATTATCAGGATCCGCAAAAGCGCTAGCCTCATCTAAAATTATTATAGGCGTATTTTTAAGCATTGCTCTTGCTATGGCAATTCGCTGTTGTTCTCCACCTGATAAATATGTTCCTTTGGTTCCTATCACTGTATCTACACCCTTAGGAAATTTTTCTATGATATCCATACATTGAGCTGCTCTCAACGCATTCATTACCTCTTCTAAAGGAGCATTCGGTTTGCCCATCTTTACATTATCCAATATGGAAGCTTTTATAAGATGACTGTTCTGAAATACAAAAGAAACCATATCCATCAATTCTTTTTTAGGTATGTCTTTAATGTCAACACCACCTATGGTAATTTTCCCTCCTTGAGGATCGAAGAAGCGAGAAATAAGACTTGCAAGAGTTGATTTTCCCCCACCTGAAGGTCCTACAAAAGCTACAGTCTGTCCCTGTTCTATTTTAAGCGAAACATCATGTATAACCTCTTTTTTCTCATCATAGCCAAATTTCACGTGAGAAAGTTCCACCGAATAATTCTTTGGTTTGTCACAACTTGTTTTTTCCGGTAAAGGTTTCAAATCAAGTATGCTATCAATTCTAGCCAAAGCGTCAGCTACTATCATTTCATTTTCACTCATAAACATTATCTTGGTCAAAGTGAGTGAAATCACAGGCGTAATTATTATATAAAACAACAAATTCAGCAAGAATTCGTCCGTTACGCCATCTCCGGTAAAGAACAGTCCGGCAGCAATCAAAAAAGCAAAAACTCCATTTATTGCCGTAGTATAAAACATCATAGGTAAACGCAAGTCTTTAGTGTATGCAATTACCCATTTACCATAGTTGTCAATGGATGACTTAAATCTTTTAAAGGAAAAAACCGTTTGTCCAAAAGTTTTAACCACCGGTATTCCACGCACATATTCTACTGCTTCGTTGGACATTGAATCCAAAGCGTCTTGGTATTCTTTCATCTTTTGCTGCATTTTCTGCCCTGTCATGCTCATCATTATAAGGAAGCCCAAAGCGACCGGAATAAGACTGGCTATCCCCAGGCGCCAGTCAAAGGTAAAAAGCAAAACCAAAAGTCCGATAGGTGTGGCAATGGCTCCTGCTTTATCCGGTAATTGGTGCGCTAGGAATGTTTCCGTCGCTGCGCTGGACTCATTGATAATTTTACGGAGCTTTCCACTGCCGAAGTTTTCAGCAAACCCCAGTGGCAGCTTGGCAATATGATGAACACAAGTGCTTCGAAGATTTGACGCAACTCTAAATGCTGCAAGGTGAGAACACATCAAGGCAGCAGTATAAATCAACATTGATATCAGCGCAAATAGTACAGCCATCCAACCATCATGAGTAAGGTTCTCAGCCTGTGAGAACTCAGGAGCTACTGCGATCACGTCTCTTATCATACACCATATGTACCAAAACGGAATTAACGCCACCAATGCGCTTAAAGCCGATAAAACCCATGACGCATAAGTCAAAAATCTTCTCCCTCCGGCATATTCCATAAGCCTA